>Ga0302140_10000590_pt1 | contig 46572 bp, 62 predicted proteins | sample I_Bog_E1_1_FD_202095 | JGI IMG/M metagenome (GOLD analysis project Ga0302140, IMG submission 202095) | Peat permafrost microbial communities from Stordalen Mire near Abisko, Sweden - I_Bog_E1_1 | ecosystem: Environmental > Terrestrial > Soil > Wetlands > Peat | place: Sweden: Abisko, Stordalen...
TTAACGAATATGGAGCCGAGCAACTTTTAGGCAAGGGAGATATGCTTATAGAAAGCCCCTTATTCGAACAAGTAACAAGATTCCACGGACCATATGTAAGTATGAATCACATTGCAAATGTAATCGCTAATTCGGAACAGATTCGGGATTCTTATAAGATGCTTAATAGAGCCTAATTTTGAGGCCGACCCCCACCAGAGCCTCTAGGCCGTTTTCGGACTAACTACCCTACTTTGAGAGACTTACGCGACCTTGACGGGGGTGTATACGCGCCGTATACTCTATACATGGGTGCGGTACTTCGAGCTTTGTCGTCTGGTCTTCGCGTGTACTTTGCGAAGGGTACCCCCAAAACGACGGGTAGAAAACGCAATCCACTAAGGACTTAATAAAATGTCAACTTTCTCAAATAATCGAATCTTCGATGGATTTAATAAAAATACAGGACAGAGTACTGAGGTTATGGCGGTTCGAGTATTCAGCTCTCAAAAGGAGCTTTTGAATAATTGCTATACTGGAAACACCTCTGTCCTGATCCGTCTTTTACTTAAGCATTATTTCGAGGGGAAGTTGCCAGAAGTAGCTAAAGAGTTCTTACAACTTACAAGATAATAGGGGAGTAAACATGCCGAAATATCCAAGCGATGTTATCCCAACATGCGTGGAATGTGATAAACGAAATCAGACTAAAGTATGTATAAAATGTGGCGTAGTATTTTGCAAGCACTACGCATCTGGGACAGATTACAGATACTGCGCTAATTGCATAAGCGATTTCGCAATAAAAGAAACAATAATGGAAAAAGTTGTCGAGCATGAACGTCCCGATGGTACGGTTACATTCTCACGAAAATACCAAGCGAGGCATATCATGTTACAAGGTACAGATTGGTTGTTTGCAGCGCATAAAATTGAAGAGCTAGATGATGCTGAAATAGAGGCTACGATCGAATATCATCGTGCAAATGTAGGACTTCTACTAGACGAACGTCAGTCGAGGCAGCATGAGAGATATAAAAAGCTGGCGGGAATTAAGGTTGTATCTATTAAGCACGAGACACAAGAAGATCGCGAGAAGCGTGAAGCGAAGGAACTTGCACGCGCGACTCGTAAATCTCGCACCAAGACGAAAGATGTTACTGTGGACTCGATGGTAGCTGCACTTACGCAACTTGCTAAGGGCGGGCTTACTAAGGAGCAGATTTTGGAATTGCTTTCGAAAGGTAGTAAGAAATGAATGATGGTAATCCACAAAGCGGAGAACGATTAGTGCCGCGGATATTAAATTCATCTAGAGATTTAATTATCGATGAGGTTCTAGTAGAAATGCTTAAGTATTTAGGACCAAAACATAAGGCAGTAGAAGCTGTTGAAGCCCTGAAGGGAAATAAAAATGACTATAGAGGAATTATGCGTTAAATATCATTGGCTCAAAATCGGAGATGATGGCGTCTTAGAAATGTATTTAGATCATCATGCTCTATCAACTTTTCGTCAATGCGAAGCTGCTTTTGAGCTTTCTATAATGGCGAATATTAAAGGCAAGCATAAGAGTTGGAATCTTGAGTTTGGAATTATGTTTCACCGAATGGTTGAAATATTCTATATTCTGAAGAAAGAAGATCGCTTTGAACTAACAAGTTGGATTCAATTTGCAGCACATCTTTGGGATGCTTATAAGATGGACGAACAATTCTCAGAGCATAAGATGTATAGAACTCTCGGCGGATTGCTCGGATTCATGGCTATGCTAGGGCAGTATGCTAATCATTTTGCAGCGGAGATGGATAGGCTTAGAGTTATTGGTATTGAAATTACTTTTGGTAAGAATAAGGAAGTGCCGCTTGGAGATTTTTCAGTAACTCAAGATTGGGATTCGCCAGAAGCTTCAATGAATAAAGCTTGGGTGAGATGCTACCTAACAGGCCGTATAGATTTCCTAATGGACTCTGGTTCAGCAATAGGCCCGCTGGATCATAAAACAACCGCGTTTATCCGAGATAACCCGGCTAATAGTTACGATCCTCAAGATGGTATGACTGGATATATATATGCATCGCAGCGTATTATTAAAGACAAATTCCCAGAACTTCTAAGCACTCGTAAAGTAGATAGAATCTGGATGAATTTTGCACAAATCGCACCAGAAGCGGATGCAATGAAGCGATTTCGCAGGATTCCAATCTATAAAACGGAGTATCAACTTGAAGAATACAGAAAAAGACAGCTTAGAACCTTTCATAAAATATATGATCTTCTCATCTTGGGTGAAAAACCCGACTGGAACACCAGTATATGTAACAATTTTTTCCACTCCGAATGCCAGTATAGAAATCTGCATAGACAAAATACAGCCTCCTCAATGCTCCAGATACTTAATTCCGATTTCGTAGTTGGTGAAGAATGGAATCCAGAAACTTTAAAGGACTAATATGAACAAACAACCCCGCTGTCAGCAGATGTTAGATAATCATTGCCAATGTGCAAATGATTCAGTCCCGCCCTCTTTATACTGCAAGCTACATATTGCACTAGAGGAAGGCCGAAAAGTATCATCGCTTCCATCACAGGAACCACTTAAAGTTACAGAATCCTAAAGGAAAACTATGCCATACGAAAATATAAGTGGACTGCTCGACTTAGACGCTGAGCAGAAGTATAAAATCGCGATCGTGGGAGAGCCTAAAACTGGAAAAAGCTGGCTCGCTATGAGTGCGCCGGGTAAAGTATTTGTATGTGATTTCGATTCTCGCTCAGAATCAATTCGTGAATATATCCGAGTATCTAAACGTAAGGATGAAATAGATGCTAAAACTTATTGGGATTTTAATCCTAGCATTCCTGTCGCTGTATCTACATTGGAAGCTGATATCTCGATGTTCGAGTATAGCAAGCAGCAAGGAAAAAGCATACCTGATTGGTTTATACTCGACTCTATCACTTTCTTACGTGCTGCTTGTGAGCATGAGTTAATTAAACAGCACCCAACAATGAGCCGCACTATTAAACTAGGCTCTAATCAATTAAAGATTCCTCAAGGCTGGGACATTGTAAATGGCAACAAAGCTTACTTGGAATATCTCATTGGTCGCCTCTCTGAGCTTGGAAATGTTATCGCAGTTTTTCACGAGCTTGACGAGACCGACAAGCAACGCTCCACTAAGGACGAGAAGAAATACACAGGTAGACGCACTATACAACCACAGTACCTTTCAAGTCTGCTTAGTATTTTTAATGATATTTTTCGTATTACAATTGATTATAGCGGCACTCGCTTAGTACAGGTACAACCGACAACAGAATTTTTAGCTAGTACTAGCATGAGTGCTTTGGCCCCACAAGAAACAGCTGATCTAGCCAAAATGATTGCAAAACAAAAAAAGGCTTCCAATGTCTGATATTTGTAAAAAAGGTCATTTACTTATTCCGAGTAATATCTTAATTAGCTGGGCTAGAGATAGAATCACACCAACAATAAGATGTCGAGAATGTAGAAGAATTGCATCCGAAAAATAAAGTCGTAAACGTGGTATTTTAAAAAGAGGTACTATAGAATACAAGAAAGCTTTATTTGAAAAGCACGTAGCTAAAACAAGTACTTGTTGGATTTTTACAGGCTACACAGATACCAAAGGGTATGGTCGTGTAGGTAATCCAGATTTTCAAAGTTTATCAATGGCTCATAGATATGCTTATGAGTTATATAAAGAACCAATCCCAGAGGGTTTGCAGATAGATCATATTTGCGAGAATAAAAGTTGTGTTAATCCAGAGCACTTGCAGCCAGTTACAAATCTAGAGAACCAACGCTTATACTGGGAACGTAGGCAAGTAGATTTAAAACTTAAATAAAAACTAAAAAACTAAAAGGACAAACTAATCATGGCTTTTCAGATGAAAGTATCTAATAGCAAAATCGAAGGTCAAGAAGTCATCCCGCCTCAAGTATACGAACTCAAGCTTGTTGCATTTAATCCTAAGCAGTCGAAGAACGGCGGCTCGGTAAATTTGAATCCTATTCTCGAAGTAGTATCCCCAGTAGAATACGCTGGGCGTAAAGTATTTGATACCTTAAATACCGGAGGCGCTTGGACTTATCCTGATTTCTGTCATGCATTTGGGCTCCCGATGGAAACAGATGGTAATGATTCTTGGCTCCCCGGTCAGTGGGATGGAGATCCGACTAAGTTTAAGGAAGATGATGCTTCGACTTGGGTTTATAAAGGACCGCTTGTTGGACGTACTGCAAAGGTAGAAGTTGCAGTTGATAATTATAACGGCCGGGATAATAATAAGGTCCGGCGTTATTTCTGCGCTGTGCCGGATTGCGCAACGAAATTCCCAAAAATCAGACACAGTGAAGATTTGTTGAAGAAGTCGTAATAAAGCTTGGGCTAATGTAACTAGTAATAGTTATGTCGCGTGTTAATACTGGTATAAGCGGGACGAGTTATTAATAGGGCTCTGTCTGTAATCAGCGACCAGTTAGCCTAAATATTTTTTAAGGGGATAGAATGGCACAAGATATTATTACAGTGGCAGAACGACAATTGGATAAGAAATTGGAAGCAGATAAACAACTAGCAGGTGCATTGCAAGCTGGCTATACCCAACCAAATATCAAGCAACAATTGCAACTAAAACTAGTGCAGCACGAACAGGATCAAAAGAAGCTTAATAAGCTAATTGAGCTTTATGATTCAAATCCAGCGGTAGCGGAATTTGCAGAACTACTTGGAATTAGATTGGGATAAGGAGATATTTATGGCTATCTGTACAGAATGCGGTGAAGAGTTTGATGCACCTAGTATTTTTAATACTATCTGTGAAAATTGCGAGGAAGAGCTAGATGACGACGAAGAAGTCGAAGACTTTGACGACGAAGACGATGAATAAAGAACCAAAACTTCAACTTCTAGCAGAAGCTACTCCTAAAATTAAAACTAAGAAAGTAAAAAATGCCTTACATTCACAGCAAAGGTAGCATTACATCGCCAGTTTGGGTTATTTTAGACACCCCTTATGCGGGAGATATCGCAAAGGGGTATCTTTTTTCATCTGGCTATGGATATGTTTTCGACCAGATGATGAAGGATGCTGGATTTAATGATTATTATGTAACATGCTATCGGCCTGATACAGATCATAAGGATGCTTATAGGAATATAGAAGGTGAGTTAAATCAATATAAACCTCCGATTATAATCTTGCTCGGTGCTGTAAGCCAGCATCTACTACCACAACTTAAATTAACTACACGCAAGAAGAACTATAATCCAGACAAAGATTCTGCTATATCAAAATGGGCTGGTTCATTATGCACGAGTGATAGATTGCACTATCCCCATTATATAGTTCCAACCTTTACACCAGAAGATATTACTAAGCAATGGAAACAACGAGATATAGTAGTAAGTTGTGATCTGGCTAAAGCACAAGCGGAATTAGAATATTGGCAAAAGCATGGCGTGCTTAATCCGCTGCCAGTTATAGATGCCAAGATAGATTTTGAGTTTGATGAGCTTCTTTTTATCCTTAAAGAAATGATGCACGCGGAGTGGGTGTCGAATGATATCGAAACAATTTATCCTAAAAAGCCAACTAAAACTCAACCTTCGCAGTTTTATAAGATTCTTCCGGGCTACCCTATTACTATTGGTCTTGCTACCTCTAATACTGCTGGAATTTCTTTTGAACTTTTTCGTGAATCTAATACCGAAAGCGTGGAATTATGGAAAACTCTGGCGAAGTTGCTCAAAAATGTTAGAAGTGTTGGACAGAATTTTTTCAATTTTGACGCGAATTTTTATGAAATGCTCGGATTCATTTTACCGTTAGCAGACTGCCGCGATACTATGATTTTGCATCATCAATTATGGCCGGAGCTTCAGCACAAACTTCAATTTCTAGCTCGGCAATATACTCGTCACCCCTATTGGAAAGACGAAGCAGCCGGCTGGAGTTTAAAGCATATGAGAGAAATGAAAACATATAATGTCAAAGATGTTTGTGTAACTTTGGAAATTTTTCATTGTGAGATAGCTGAATTAAAATCTAGAGGTCTCTAGAATTTATCCGATAGCGCAATCTACAATTTCAGAATTACTTAGAGATAGATTATGGGTATAAAATGTATTATGATCTGTTCGGTCATTTTAACGATTCCATTATCCTGCGGGACTTGGAGAAATGCATACAGCAATCGTCCGACAATGAATTATCCAGTAGATACTCCACCAGAAATAGTGAGAACACCATGCCAACAATCGTTAATGAAAAAACACAAGAAGAATTAGAATTTCAAATCTTAGCTATTCTAAACCAAATAGGACTAGAATTCTCAGTCCACGATACTATTCCAATAGCTGTGCATTTGAATCTTTTAGAACTTCGTAAGAAATTCGTATCTTACGTTGATAACTCACGATTACTTAAAACTCAAGTAAAGGTAAATGAATCGTTATGAAAATTAAATATATTTCTTTTCTACTGCTTGCTTCTACGCTACGTGCTCAAAATCCAACAACTGCACCGAAACTATCAACTGCCGAAACAGTAGCAATTACTGCTCTTGAGAATCAGAAACAAAAAGCTACTCAAGATTATCAAGGTGCAATGCAAGCAGAAAACAATATCGCAGCCGAGTTTGCAGTAATACATCCGGGGTATCATCTAAACCCGACAAATTTTGCTGTAGTTAAAGATACTACAGTGGATACAAAAAATACACCTAAGAAGGATAAATAATCATGGTTTCTATCGAACTAGCACCCTCACAACTTGATGCGGCAACTAAGCTTCTTGCGGAAGATGATAATGGCAAGATTGATTATGCGGATGGATCTACAACCGCTGGGCATGTGCATACATCACAGATTGATGCGGATTTTGAATATCGTAAGCGTTCTGAGACTGAAGGAACGCTTGTATTTACGAATGAAGTAAAGCATGGACTTTATAAGTTCGTAAGTGATGCAATTATTGGTCAGCATCTTACTGCATTGCTTGCTAAGCTAACTCCTCCGGCAGCCCCAGAAGAAGCTGTACCGGGAACTCCTCTGGATGCTAGTGCAGAAAATAATGCTCCTGTAAATTCCGAACCTCTCGCACAAGCTTAATAAGAAAGGTACTTAAATGTCAGCTTATATAAGTGAGCTTGTTTTTAATTGTACATTGGCACAATTTAATACCATGGTAGGAACTACCCTACCAGCAGTAGGTTTTAAAGTAATGCAAATGCCGAATAAATTCCAAGGACTTATTATTGGAAATACCCCATTTACATTTACCGCGACTACTGCGGTATCTACTGCTCTTACTGCATTATCTTCACTCGCTGGACTTTATGTTGGTATTCCAGTAAGCGGAGCTGGTATTCCAGCAGGTAATAGATTGGCCGCAATCGGTCCTGTTAATACCGCAACTCTTGCAATCGCTGCAACGGCAGCAGCCGCTGGAGTAGTAATCACAGCAACTCCAAACTTGGGGCAGCTTGATTTCAGCTATGATGGTGCGTACTATATTAGCTTCTTCGGAGCTAATATAGCACCAGTAGTACAACAGACTCAAACTGGTATTCCACAAAATCAGATGAGTCCTAATCTAATCGCAGTTCTAACAAACGCACTCGCAGCAACACTCGGAGCACCTGTACCACCCAACCAAGTAGTACCACCTTCAGGCGCTTAATCTTATTAAGAGGGTAGGAAAACAAACCTACCCTCTTAGGAGTCTTATGCAAGAACGAATTACATCACAGTATTTACACTCACTTCAAGCGGTATATCACAAGATCGATAGTCGTGGCATATCTGTCGATATAGGGAGATTGAAAGATGCATCTGCATATATTGATTCAGATATTACTAAGCAGTGCGGTATTGTTAGTAACATTTGGGGTGTGTCTTGCTATATTGGAAGCGGCAACAAGCCCATTGCTTCAAATATTCCGGGGTCCATTACTGCTAGTATTAACCTTAATAGCAGCTCTGGTTCTAATACTCCTCTGGAACAATTAAAGCGGATGGGATTTAAAATCCCTAAAGTATCTGCACGAGATGAAGATGGAAATTATATCCAGAAGGAGTCTTTGAATGAACTCGTACTTCAAAAGATGTATGCGACGAATCAATTTAATACGATCGGTGGCGATCCTGCAATTCGCGCTATACTTCGTATTCGTGAGTTGGGTACACTTAGAACGAGGTACATTAATGCTAACCTTATCAAGCGTGGAGAATTGGCTATATTTTTATCTAACTATAACTGCGCTGGTACCGTTACTGGCCGCAGGGGAAGTAGAAAGCACTCTTTTGGATATGGTGGAAATGCACAGAACTTCCCAAAACACGGAGAACTCGCTAAAGTCTTCCGACGTTGCTTAGTGGCTCGACCCGGCAAAATTCTATTAATGGTCGATCAGATGCAAGCAGAAGATTGGCCTACAAGTGCACTTGCAAATAACCACGAGGCATTAGATGATCTTATTAAAGGTATTGATCGTCACCGTAAGTTGGGTTGTCTTATCTTTGATATCCCTTGGGATCACTATACTGACAGTGAATGGAAAGAATCTATTGAAAGATTTCTCGGTAAAAAGACTCGTCATGCTAATAATTATGGTATGCGAGGGAACACTATGTCTGATTCTTTGGCTAAAGAAGGTTATTCATTAACTCCAATCCAATGTCAAAATATTTTAGATAAAGTCAACCAAGTTGATCCTTCTGTAGATAAAGTATTCCATCGTTATATAAAGGACTGTCTAGATGCTAATCGAACACTCAGAACACCTTTCGGTAGAGAACGAATTTTCTTTGGACTTAGACCCGGAGAAGCAGGAAGTAATAATAAAATTTTCAATGAAGCATATAGCTACATACCGCAATCTGTCGTGGGTGACAACACAGGATTTGCCGTTCATAGACTTGAGACCGGAGATGAATCTACGAGGGGAGCTATCATACAAGAAGGCCATGATAGCATTGTTCAGGAACTTGATGATAATGTTGATTCGATCTGGTTATACTTGCAAGCAACTAGAAGGGCTTTTGAAAGAAGAATTGAATTCCATAACGGTATCGATGTTAGAATTCCCGTCGAAGGTGAAATCGGATTCGACTTCTATCATACACAAACATTCAAATCCAAACGAACAGGAACTAAAAAGTTAGACGATTTAGATTACCAAGACGTGCAAGCCGCTTACTATAAGTTAAAAGAACACCAAGAGAAAGAGCTTCAAAAAGATGGCGCAACGGAAATTAAACACGAACTGGATCTCAGCATATAGCGCCATAATGGGGCCTATCACTGAAGCTCCAGATTCCTACGTTGTCTGGAGTGCTATCTCGGTAATAAGTGCGATTCTTAAAAAGAAAGTGTGGATTCGACGTGGAACGTATAAGGTGTATCCCAATCAATATATTGTGCTTGTTGGCCCACCGGGAGTTGGTAAAGGTACTGCGATCCACCCAGCCCATAGTTTTATTAAAGACTACAAACCGGAATTATCAAACTATTTATCAGATCGTATTACTGCGCCAAAAATCATCGAAAAACTTGCAAATGGGTTCCAGACCCAAAGCATTATTGCAGGAAATATTATCGTCTCGAAGGAATCAACAGCCATACTCATGGCATCTGAACTTTCCACATTTTTAGGTAGTAGCGATTGGATGACATCATTCCTTTGTGACACATGGGATAGAAATGAGTTTGAATATGACACTAAGAATAAAGGCTCATCGCATATTAAAGATATGTGCGTTAGTCTTATCGGTGCTTGCGTACCAGATTTCATTCGGAAGATTAACGGTAAACAATCTAATGCATCCGAAGCGATTAATGGAGGCTTTACAGCAAGAACAATGTTTGTTTTTGCTAATGCGAAGTCCAAGAAGTTGGCCTGGCCAGTTGCTCTTGAGGATATCAAACATGTTGCTGCTTGTGGCGGCAAAACCGGACGTGAAGTGATAGCTGATTTACGCTATGATCTAGAACAAATAGCTAACGTAAAGGGCGAATTTACATTCAGCCAAGATGCTATAACAATCTTCCAACAATGGTACCATGCACAAAAGCACGAGGATACAGATTCAGATGTAGTACGACATTTTAAATCACGTCAAGATGTACATATATTTAAAGTAGCAATGTGCTTAGCAGCAGCTTCTGGGGATTCTTTAGAGATAAGCGATTGGTGTATGAACACCGCAATTACTCTAGTTAAGGGAGTACTTGATACTCTCGATATTACATTCAGGGGAGTGGGTGAATCTACGTTAAGTGAAGCAACCGCTAAAATTCAAACATATATAGAGCGCAAAGGTCTAGCAACACGTCGCGAACTCATACGTGATAATCATCGACACGCGACCCTAGAAGATATCGAACGTATAACTAGAACCCTTGAAGTATGTGGCTTCATTAAGTGTTTTAGTCAAAATGGACAGCAATTTTATGAGTACAATAATACGGTAAAGAAAGGTATAAAGATCCCATGAATATATTAATATCATTTATTTTAATGTTGCAGATAAGTAACACGGTACCTAAAATACCGTTTAATGATAATGAAGATGTAGAACCGCAACATAAAAATTGCTCCGCGCAGTTAGATTGTGATTTTAACAGCTATAAATATTTAGAATGCCCGGTAAATTATTATTTACGTAAACGTTTAGCCGGAGATAAGTGGGTATGGGTTTGCAGGAAAAAAATTCCAATTATCGTAAACTGTCCTGTAAATGAGCCTTGTACAATACCAACAATTGATAATTAGAGGAGCCGCAATGAACACAATTGAAAGCGCACAGCAAGAATTAATTGATCGTCCACTTAATGAACTAGAAACATCTAAAGACGTAGAAAACGTAATCTTCATCGTAGGAGGCAAGCTTGGACTTGAAGCTATTGGAAACAAGATACTCATACTTATCGACAAGTTTAAAAGCGGATATGAGTGCAAAGATTGTAACGAGACAGGAATATATATTGCGTGTGAATGTACTCGACGTGGTACGTTCGGATTTAAAGAAAGCGGTAAAACATGCCATTATCGAGAAGCGTGCGCACGGCAGATCGTGGGAGAGACTTGCAAAACTTGCAATGGAACTGGAAGCACCCTTAAAATTCCCGAAACCGCCAGAGCAATTCCAACCTCTGGAGTCATTGTGTCGGTAGGTCCAGAAACTACTAAGCGCAAGATAGGAGAACGAGTACTATTCGGTGCTCATACTGGATATTTTCTTCCATTCAAAGGCAACGCCAAAATCCGTTGCATGCGCGAAGACGAACCACTTTGCATTATCTATGCAGTTGACACCAAAGAACAACTTGGTGAGTTCCTACAAATAGACGAGAGTGCATCTATTGATTAATTAAATATAATTTAAACACAAATGCCCTACTCTTAATTGAGTAGGGCATTTTTTATTTGTATTGAAATTAGTCTTAAACCCCGCCACAATGAAACCATATAGTATGATTAGTTAATCCAGCTAAAGCAGTAGTACCAGCGTTTAAATATACTCGATTATTATACCCTCCAGCTATATGCATATATACCCCCAAACAAAAAGTTGAGATGCTGAGATTCCAATATTTCCAGAGGAGATTGTGAATTCTGTCGAATTCAAACTGGTGAGAACCACGTTAGAACTATTACTAGCAGCCTGTGAAGTCATCGGAAAAAATGAACACGCATTAGGAGCAGAAGTAAGACTCCCAAAGAATGTGACTACAGCTATTGCTGTATTCGCGGTAGGTGATGTACCACTTGTAAAGCTAAATGTCCCGCTGGTATTAGTTCCTGAGATTGAAGGAATACTTGGAGATGTACCAGCTCCCAACCCAAGAGAAATCGTAGGTGTTCCTCCGGTACCTATAAATTGAGCAGCTCTTGAAGCTGGGGTAGAAGTGATTCCAGTTCCTGCGACACAGAATTGACTTGCAGTGCCGACTGAGAAATAGCATGAGGAACTTGGAGTAGGCGTTCCTATACCAACTTGAGGAACACCTGATGTGCCACCGACAGCTATTAAATCATAAACACCAGCACCAGTATTTGTAAGACTTAAAAGTTCAAAACCTCCATAATTTGTAGCAGAGGAACCAAAACTGAAAAATCGTCCATACTGAATACCACTGTTTGTATAATGATCTATAACTGCTAGCGATGTTTGATTTACTAATAAGGGGCTATTTGCAAGTAAATATCCAGTAGAAGTTTGTCCAGTAACATTAAGTGCTGGCATTAGAACTGAAGCATTACCAGTGGAACCAGTATAGGTAAATGTTAATTGAGTACTAGGATTTGATCCAGTGCCATAAGTACCTAGAATACTCCAATCACCCGGAGTGGAACTTCCGTTCCAGTATTGGGATGTAAAAATTAACGCGGCCGATGGTTGATTTATAGTCGAAGTTGCTGGACTTGTATTTGTTAAATTTAATTCAGGATCTTGAGCTGAGGCACCAGATGCAGATATAACTGGTGCTTGAACTGATTGGAAAGTAGCAGCCCCAGTACTATTAAATATACTCCATATCGCACCACCAGAATTTTGTCCCGTTATAGCTGATGCGTTTGCTGTGATCCAAGTACTTATAGATTCGTTACCTACTGTTAGAGTTGAAAACCCTCCAGTAGATTGCCCAGAGCCAAGGTTTCCAACGGGAGTGTTTAATATAGAACCCCCACTAATAATAGCATCGGGAGTAGTCATCGAAGGAAAAGTTGCCGCACCTGTTTGATTAGTAAGTATCCATGTAGGTGTTCCGAGCGCATTTACACCTTCTAAAACACTTGGATTACCAGTAACTCCTGCTTGTGTATCTAGATCTCCAATTTGGAAAGAAGAAAAACCTCCAAAAGCTTGGCCTGTTGTAGTTGTGCCTAGAGCTATGTTTAAAAGTGTCGATGTATTTCCAAGTACTCCAGCATTATCAATAAGTACATCACCAGATGTACCTCCGGTTATTGTTGTAGTCCCAACTGCAATGCTTGTAGCGGAAGCAGTTATAGTACAACTAGCACCAAGAGTGCAAGTCTGACCATTTACACTAGTGCTCGAATTAGCTAAAGCACTATTCGGAATAGGACTAGCAGCTGCTGAAATAACTGCTGCCGTATTAGGATTAGCGACACTGAAACTTAACCACGATGGGGTAGTTCCGATACTAACAGATGTTACAGTCCCCCCACCGCCAGAACCGCTACCATTATTTATCCAAGCAGTACCATTCCAGATTCGTTGTATAGGAGTTAGTACATTATAATAAATCCCACCCGGAGGCGGTGTAGGATAAACTTCAGCATCCGAATATCCATAACTCGTAGCTCCGGCTGGAAATCTAGGAGCTACTATATGTGGATTTATAAGCGAAGTCATATTAGAACTGACGGTATTCAGATTAAATACCGAACACTGGAAACTAGCGAGTGGGCAGATAATCCAATTATAATAGGCTCCAGCAGGTCCGATAGTAGCAGTATAATATAGAGTAACACTCAAATTACCAGAACTATTTAAAGAGCCGCTTTGCTGAGTAGTTGGTACTGGGATACCATTATAAACAGGAGTACCGCCAGGAGATACAAGTTGCACTGACCAAGTACCATTACTCCAATTCTGACCATCACCGTCAGTAATTGTAGCTGTAACTGCAACTTGTTGTGCGAAGATTGTAATTGGGAATAAAAAAACTAATAGAAGAAACTTTATAACTCTATTCATAGTATCGCCCTTTAATTATTAATAACCTATAGCTGACCATTGAACAATACAAGCAGGAGAACTATTAAAATTCGCACCCCCGCCACCCGCTACAGCAAATTTACTTACGTTTACACTCGCGCCAGAAAGTGTTTGAGCTGATATTCCAGTTCCCAGTGGAACTAAAGCATCACCAGTAACACAACCGCTTACTGTCTGACCCATTAAAGATAAGCTAAACTGTGTCGGAAATACATATGGAAAATTTATAGTAGCCGTACCTTGTGCAGTGGTGGATGGTGTTACTGTAACAGAACCCCACTCGAATACAGTGCCATCCGCTTCTATTTTAAAGCATCCATTAGCATTACAAGTTCTGGCAGTACCGTCCACTGGTACTGTGCAAGAACCATTTAAAGGACATGGAATTGTATTAATAGTAGTGGTCCCAGTACTAGGTACTGTACAACTTCCATTTAGAACGCAGCCAACACCATTAATAGTTGTAGTACCGCCAGTTGGAATCGTACAAGAACCTGCAATATCACATACTTGGCCATTAACAGTTATATGACCACAATTAGTACCATTTGTAAGGCAGAAAGTACCGAGTAATGATGGATTAAGTACATAGTTAATAATACCCCCAGCTGGATTACTAGCTACTAGTGTATTATTACTCGATTCAAAATTAACTAATCCTTGGTTTGCAGTTAGAGTTCCATTAACTTGTATAGTAAGTGGTAAAGAAGTACTCAAGCAAGCCCATGAAGTTCCATTCCATACTTTGAGACAACTTAATGTTGTATCATAGTACAGCCCACCAAGAGTAGGATTTAGAGTAATCTCACCGTTTAAATATGCCCGTGGAAAAGTAGTAGCCGGTAGTGAAATCGCTGGTATAATACCATTAACAATAGCACTAATATTATCCGAGCTGCCGCCGACAGGAATGCGAATAGATATACATTGAAAAGATGTATTAGAACATATAACAAAATTCCAAGCTGAATTGCTAGGAGTTATAGTACTATTATCAGGCAAAGCTATAGTAGCAGAACCTGTGCCATCCAGATTAGCTATTTGCGGAGTTAAATATTGATTAGGAAGATTAGCACCTTGCCACTGATAAGGGCCCTGAAAACCTGGAGCCGGACTAAATGCATAAGTAACATATCCATTAGCCCATACTTGTCCAGAAGGATCTACAACAGTCATACTAGTAGAAGTGAACTGAGCATCAGCACTTAGAACTAAAATAAAACTAAAGAGAATAAACAGCTTCTTCATAAGCACTCCAATTAATTCCCATCTCAAGCGCCAAAGCGCGTTCCATCCTAGTAGCTGTCTGATGCTGGACATAATATGGAGCTTGTGGATCATCTCCAGGCTCGGAAGTAAAATCATCTTCCGCACGTTCACGCTCATATTGCTTATCAAATTCAGTAACATCTCGTTCTTTAATCCCAGCTTTAAGACAGAGCATAGCTTCTATTTGCTCGTGGTAAGCAATTAGGAATTCGTATAGTGGATTACCCAAATTTGATACAAATATGAATAAAGTTTGTGGATGTTCTTCATTATCAAAATACCAATCCCCAACAGTCTCATACCGTTGAGATTCATGCGGAATAGTTCTAATATAAATATTCATCAAAGCAGCCCCAAGTGTGACAGTTCGTTATAACGTTTAGTTGTCGTCTTTTCGAGATCGGTGCGAATTTGCATGTTAGATATTTTGATCCTATCTACTTTATCATCTATCCTATCCCAAGCTTCTGATATCGATCTACCATAAGCAAGTGGGCAACATAGAAATCCAGAATGTCCAGCAGTTACTAGATGCTTTTTATCCAGCTGCAAATCATACATATATGTAGTTATATAGTCTTCTTTTTCTATACCTTTAACTTCGATTCCTTGTGGATGCTTACCCTTAATTTCAGTTGGGTATGGGGGAATACTTAAACGTACTGAAGCTCCGAATTCCCCTTTCCAACTATCATCAGGTACTCGTCCAGTAGCTATTTTTTCAAATAGCTCGCCCATATTTCCACCGTACATGTTCAGCAAAGTTGCTGAAGCATCATATCCAAAACGTGGTGTCCATTCAAGACCGAATAATCCTTGCTCCGTTGCAATAGTATTAAGATCAATCATTCCAGTATAACCGATCTTTTGAAGATATGGCTTCATTTTCTCAAGACCTTGTTTATAAAGCTCCGCCGATTCACGAAGATAGAATACTAGATTTCCAGCACATCCAGTATTTGGTCCGTGATTATCATTCATGAATTTCTTCTCTTCTAAAGTTACATTAACAAGATAAAAATCCTCACCATTAAACCAACCTTCAACACTTACTTCTGTTCCTTTTATAAACTCCTGCAGTACAAAAGGTGCTGATTTTGTCTTAGCAAATAGTTTGTCGATATTAGCCAACATATCTTCTGGACTTGAGGCAACATATGTTGTATCTGTGTCATTATCTTGGCCGCCATCAGGCTTGTATACAAAACGTTTATTGCTTTTTCGTACATATTCCTTTCCGGCGCCAACATCTGTAAATCGTTCGTACGGAGGAACTTTAATTCCGCATTCTTCCATAGCCTCAAGCCCGAACATTCTATCATCTTCAACAGCACAATTAAAAGCGCCATCCCCAATAGTAGGACAACAAGAAGCACTATATTCAGCTTGTCTCTGTCGCCCTGTAAGATCAAATATAGATACATCATACTTAGAATAATTCGGAAAACTTCTATCCCCTTTAACTCGCACAAAAGGAGTTGGTACTATGCCTTTAAGAATATCTTCATAATCAGGTTCGCTTAGATAATAATCTACCTTATGCCCCTCCTCAAGCAAGCGTAAGGTAAACCAAGCTCCATAACCGGTGTAACTAGATAATGCAATCTTAAGCGGCATAGTACCTTTCCTTTACTTCTCTTTTGATTGTGAATTCATCTTGACGCTCATCTTTTTACCACTACTTGGTTTAGAACCTTTATTACATTCAATAGAGCGGATGGTTGATTTAACTTCCTCACGAGTAAGCAATGCTGCTTGTCCGGCCATTTTAATTCTCCTTATTGATTCTGATCGAAACTATTACTAAATGGGTTATTACTTTCTTCTTTTGATTTAGTTCTACGATATGAATGATACTTCGTAGATTTTTTTGCATTTGGTATTAATTTATGGCTCAAAATAGAACCAATTCCATATGATGGAATATCGCTGAGAATATCACGTTCTAAAGATTTAGCGGCAGCGGGGTGTCTAGAATCTCCACTAATAGCTTTTGCTGTATCCTGCAATCCTTGGATAGCCATCGAAGCATCTGGGCCGAGAATTTGTTCTCCAAGCTTAGCTCTAGAAGCTCCTCTAATATAACCAGTAGCTACTCCAAATGATGCTATATGAGATAGATTCTCAATCATGCTATGTGCTACATGAGATGCACTTACTGTAGATTGTTGCCCAGTTAATTTATCATACACATATCCAGCTGGGGTACTCTTAATTCTATTTTCCAAGTGCCCGGTAGGATTATCCCAGTCGTTACCGCTTAATAGTCGTTCTGATTCGTAAATCATAGCTCCCATTACTGGAAAAGCCATACTCATTAAACCTACATTCCTAGCTATTCCTACAAAATCTCCCTGTTGGTACTGACGTTTAAATACATTTCTAAAGAATGAACTTTGATTAGATACATATTTATGGAATGCCCCCATAATTCTAAACATAGGAGATTGTTGTCCAAGAATTGTTCTTTTATCTCCCTGATTCAAAAAAGCTCTAACATCTGTACCATGATGATAAATCTTATCAATATCTTCCGGTGCAAACTGACCACCTTGAGCTTTAATCTTGGCTGGATCTATTTTAAACTCATTGAACATAGGCAGAGCTTTCTTTAAATCCCCGCTCATTAAATGTTGAGCAGCCTCATCAGCAGCCATTTTGGATGCTATAGCACTCATTAGTACAGTATTATAACGTACAAAGCTCATACCGGGAATGAACATATTTCTATGTATAAATTCCCCAATAGAACCCGGAGCTATTTTTTTAATTAAACCTTTATCAAATGCTTGCTTCTCTCTATAACCATTATATACGAGTTCGCTTATAGCATTAGTAGCAAGTACTTGCGCCTCTGCTGCTTTTCTTCCAGGTCCGAATGTAGTAGCTAAAGTTTTAGCATAAGTACCAAAACCATCACTCATTAATATATTTAAATTAGAAGCAAGATGCGGGATAGCAGCTTTATAGGCCAGAGTACGTTGGTGGATACCTGCTGCTTTTTCTATAGTATTTGGAGAACGATATTTAGAAGCCGGCGTTTCAAATCCGGCCTCGCCCCCGCGAGTCATATCTAGATCAAAAGTACTCTTACCTTTATTTGGACCTGCTTTAATTGGATTTTCTTGAAAAAGTACATTCAAATGATCGGCTAGAATGTCAGCTCTATTTTTAGATACGGTATTTTCAACATGTTTAAGTACACCTTGAATTACTTCTCTATTAGGCCCGAATACTTCTGCCATCGCTTTCTTTTTAGCTGCTCCATATATTTCACTGGCCGGCATAATAGAACCAGCGGCTTTAGCAGCTTGCGTACCTTGAGCGGTATACTTATCTGTTAATTGATGAAATGGCCCAGAATAAGCATCCCAAAGTTTAGAAGCAGCCGGAATATCCTTAAACGCTGCTTCCGGCTTAAATACAGCATGATAGAATCCACTCTCTACTTTAGTTGCTATATCTTTCGCAGCCCCAGATTGGCCAATCTTAGAACCTATTTTTTCAATTCCAGTTTTAGCCAGATCAACAAACGCATTTGAAAAACCACCCATAAAAACTCCTGCTAAAATATAAACGGATTGCTATTAGCTATAGTAGCTGCTTTATGATATCTGTCTGCAGTATCGTTCAGTTGTTTAGTATATAGTACATATTCTTCAGGAGTTTGAATATTAGGCTTAGTTGCATGTAAATTAGTAATAATAGTATTAAAAGCCTTTAAAGCTACTGGATGTTGTTTGAGAGCTTTTTGAGTTAATTGTATATCAGCCGCATCAGCTTCTGTAGAAAGCATTCGCTGCCACTTAGTCCAACTCATAGGGCCGCCACCGAGCTTGGAAGACCTATATATATTCCCTTCCTCTGCAAGTCTTCCGCTCTTAGCCATATTAAGCAAATGTACATGCAACCAATCAGCACTTGTTTTTAAATCCTTCGCAGATGCAAATTCGTTTCCTTTAACTTGACGCAAGCGATAAAGCAAAGTTCGCTGCAAACCCTCTGGAAGTTCTTTTCTATTCCCATAATGATAAAGCATCAAATGTGCTGGATCTTCAAAATGAATAGCCGGACTACTTTGCTTAAGTACGTCTATGAATTTATTCAAGCCAGCTTCACTTCTATCACTAATTGCCGCAGCTACTTGTACTCTATTACGTGGTGCTCGTAAATACGCAACTGAGTCTGCTTTCAAAGAAACAAACTTCTGGGGGGTTATAATAGCTCCTGATGGAGCTTTAGAAGCTTTATCAACAGCAGCTACTTTATTTGCAGCGGCCCCATTATTAATAATCCCGGTCTCTCGTGCGATCTGCTCAGTATTATTATCAGTAACCGCATCTGCAAATTTAACACCGAGTTTTTCAAGATCCCACATTAGTTGATTAGCTACTGGAGATTGCTTACGAAAATTATCAATATTTTCTTGGACCTCAGCTTTGTGCAAATCCGACAAATGCACTGGAGCTTCACTTGCAGCTTGGTCTATAAGTTGCATTCTCTTAGCAAGTACCATACCACGTTGATTCTTAGAAAGTCCACTTAATGGCTTACCATGCAATGCAAGCGCAATAGAATTAAGAGATACTTTCTCACCTTGATGAAGCTTATGCATTACAGGATCAAGCTTAGCTCGTTCTTCTTGAGCTCTCTGCCATTCTTGTACTAATTTAGCTCTAGAAGCCCGAGCCTCAGCAGATTCCTGTGTTTGCTGCATAAAACTTTTAACATCTTCAACACGCTTAATTTGCTCCAATCCTTCGCCGGTAGAAGGATTAATAATATCTGCATGAGCTGCTGAAAACTCTTCCTCAGCCATAGCACTTTTAGCAAGTTCTTCAGCAAATGGTTTACCAGCCATAGCTACAGTATTAGCTGTCCATTTTTTAATAAGTGGATTAGAAGCTATTTTAGTACCTACTTTACCTGCAAGCTCTCCGCCCGCCCCAAAAGTTGCAAAACCTGCAGCCCCACCTACAGCTTCTTGTTTATTACCCCCACTAGTAGCTAAAGAAGCCAAATAACCATCAGTGGCGTTAATAAATCTATTCGCTACCCACTTACCAATCGGGCTTTTAATCAACTTTGCCGTAAGAGGTATACCAACAGTAGCTCCAATTTTTTCCACGCTAACTGCTTCATATAGCGGTAAAGTAGCAATTTGTTCCCCTATATCTCCATCCAAGCGTCCAATAACAGTATCTCGCGGGTGGGTTTGAAGCCAAAAATCAGCAGTTTGGACTTTAGCTTTTTGAGCACTTATATAATTCTTAAGTACTTTAGGAGTCTCATATTTATTCAATTCATCCTTATACTTCTGCGGAGCATTAACTTGATCATTATGAGTAAAGTGATCTAATAAACTAAAAGTATCTAGAAAAGCCGAATTAGCTACACGTGCACCGAATAACTTAAGCTGGGCTACTTGTTTAGTAAACCCGGCACCCATATCTTGATTTGATTCTTCATTATGTCGCCAGTAATTACTCTTATTAGTAGTTCCAAAAGTATCAGAATACTTCATCCCGTTCATAAGATGGTCAGTATCTCTACCAGTAGCTCCAACCCAAGTTTTTTCATCCGGCAAAGGTAGATGATGCCCAGCGTACGATGGAACCACAAATTTCTTATACAAATCCGCTCTAACCGCAGCCTGCTTATACGCATCGAGTGCTTGATACTTAGGATTACTCTTAACTTCCTCCAACCTCCTAGCAATTGCAGAACCTCTATCTGCAATTGTAGGAAGATGGCTGATATAAGAATGATCATGATGCTCAATAGCTGTCTGAGTCTTCGGAAGAATCGTTGCCAGATTCGTCGGATTCGTCATTTCCGATGAGGTTAATTCCTTGCTGTTTATTGGCTGGTTCGCTGCTTGCTGCGGGTTTAGTATCGGCATTTGGCTTCTCTTTACTATCAAACGATCCAGCTGGATAAGTTAGCATGTCAAAAATTTTACCAAGAATTCCCTCGCCCGCTTTAGGAGGAGCTTCTTCTGTAGTTGGTGGAGGTATATCTGGAAAATTCTTAGCTCTAATATCTTGAAGTGCTTTTAATTTATTAGTATCTTGTTGTCTGCTATAGTTCAAAGCATCCAAAGCTTGCTTCTTTTGAGTATCGCTCATCGTAGTACTATTTTTAATATCTGCTTCTCTCTGACCGTAAGTTTTTAATGCTTGCTCGGTTGCATTAATATGCTTATCAAGATCGGTAGCACCTTGTTGTTTTACGTTTTGAACTTGCTCTCTCGAAAGCCCATTAACTTGAGCAACCTTAACCGCAGCATTAGCTCTAATAGAAGCAGAAGCTATAGTAGCAGCATCACGCATTGCGGTTGTTTTGAGCGTAGTAGCATCTTTAGCGTCAGCGATATTTAATTTTGTAATATCATCCAATGCTTTAGCTCTAAAATCCGATGACGCTTTGAATACTTCCCTAGCTGCTGCGTTACCATCCCTAGCTGCTTGAATCTGTGCTTTTGATTCAGTATCTATAAGATGCGGAATCATAGTAGCTAATTGTTTTTGAGCTGCTTGCTTTTGCTGTACTACAGCAGCGTATTGTGGATTTTGAGCTATTGTTGGAGAATCTTTTTTAAGCGCCGCATCCGCATATGGTGTTTGACTTTTTTGTTGTTGCGGTTGTGTAGATTGCTGTGTTTGTACTGGCTGCTTTGACTGCGCTTGCCCCCCACCTTGCGCAGCCTGAGCCACTGCATATTCTTGTGGATTATCAGACGTAAAAGGTCCAGCAGCTTTAAATTCCTTTACCGCTTGCTGATACGCTTGTACTTCTGGAGTTTTATTTTTATCCGGATCTACAAAACTAATATCCAGTGCTTTAGCCATTTCCTTCTGATGCTTCGGATCACTTAATAGATCATTAAGTTGTTTCTTATTAGCATCAGCAACTTTCTGAGCCATCTGTTTCGCTTGTGGCGAAGCATTAGGATCGTTTAAAACAGTTTGCGCATTTTCCGCGTTCTGCTTATATTTCATCACATCTACAAGCCTATCTTTCAGTGCAGCCTGCTTACGTTCCTGAATCTTCTGACCAAAATTACCAATCATATTAGCAAGACCAGCTACTGAATTCTGGCGACGTGCTCTATTTTTATCTTGAACATCACCTTGTATTGGGCGATTATCTCTATATTGCGAGGCTGGTACTATTTGTTTTAGATGCGGTTCCGCTACTTGTACTCCTTGTGTATACGGATCAGGTACAGGTTGATTAGCTGCCGCTACAATTGGAGCCATTAATGATCCAATATCAGAAGGCGTAGCAACTCCACCAGCAGCACTCTGCGTGGGGGCCATCGTAGGAATATTAGGAATTTGAGGAGTATTTGCCATAATTAAAGTCCAGACAATGCTCCGCCGATTTCACCGGCATCTGTAATTCCATTCATTAATGAATCTAAACCACTCTCATCCCCGCCATGAGCTTCACCTTCTTGGGTGAGAGATTGCAGTAATTGAGATTGTTCTGATTCTTCTTCTGACCCAATAGTTTGCTGCAATTGGGAATTAACACCACTATAAAAATCTCCAGCAGCCAATGAAGCAGTGCTTGAATTAGCAGTAACTCCAGAAGCAGCTTCTCCGGATTGAATATTTGCATACTGCTTTCCAGCTGCTAAATCAGTATTAGCAATAGTAGCTTGTATAGCACTAGAATCCACAGTACCCATATTTTGCAGAAGATCAGTAATAGCAGTACCGGTACCTTGACCATAAGTAGCTTCAAAATCTCCAGCCACGCTATTAGAAGCATCAGTTCCCTGGCTACTTCCATAGTTAATTCCATTGGATTGAATAGTACTAGGGCTATTGGAAGTTGTAGATCCGGTACTTGAAGTAGCTGGTACTGTGCTAATCCCACTAGTACTAGCTGTAGCAGCAGGTGCCGCGTAAGGATTAGCTTGTGTTGTAGCTGTAGGATTTGTAACAGTAGGAACCGCCGTTGTAGGAGTAGCTGTACTATTAGTAGGATTAGAATTACTTCCAGCCGCTCCAGATGCAACTCCAGGAATAGTAGCAGTACCAGTAGCTGGATTTGTAACTTGACCAATTGCCATATTACCACCTTCTATTCTGAGGTCTAATTTGTTTCATACCTTGATTAGAGACTATATCATTCTCCATCATAGATACTCTAGCTGTAAGTAATCCAATATCGCCTCTTTTCTTCGGATCACCGTAGAGTATATTATGATACTGAGTTGCATAATCCAGCATTCTAAGATTCCCTGCAAGTCTTAACGCAGCCGCATATTCAATAATTTCTCGCCAATCATCGTCAAGCAATATAGTATCAGTAAGAGCAGCGGGGTTACTAAAAGGATGCTGTATTTGATATCGCATATATGAAAAAAATGTCCTGTTAGGCATTGGTGCGATATATATTAAATTAGCATACCTAGTCCAATAAGCCGGAGTTCCGGGAGTTGAGAACATTAATTCAAGAGAATCAATGGATTTATAAGTAAGTCCGATACCCGGATTATAACCCGGCGCTCCAGCTATTGGTACATTATAAAACATATAAAACGATGGAATAAGCTTGGGGTTAGCTGTAGTTCCAAAGGTAGGAATATCTCCGGCGTTAACCCAAGTACTGAACGGATACGAATAAACTCCATTAGTCATTTGTACGGGAGTTGCAGTAGTTCTTTGCAGACCTTGAAAAGGGAAAGATTGACTTAATTCCAACGCCGCATCCGCTATAGCTTGTGGCCCATACGTAATAACATCCTCACGTTGCGATAATTTATTCCAAACTCCCCCGTTAGCAGTCTCTGGAGTTTGATCGATGCCTACTAAAAGATCTTGAATTGTATAAGGATATGGCATCTTTTCCTCTAAACTAGTACGAAAACTGTAACATCAGCAGAAGCGTCAGTGCATTGTAAGGTAGCATCCATTAACGAAGGAAGTACAGAACCCCAAAAAATATCACACGCTTTACTTTTAGCTACTACTATAAATCCATAGGGTACAGCATTAAGATTATGAGCTATAATTAAATCAGTATTATCTGCGGGCCATTGATACTCTGTGCCTAAAGCATTTCCAGAAGCCCCGATTCTAATCAAAACCCCACTCATATTATCAACGCTAAAAGTAAGTGGCTGACCGTTAATATCAAAAGTAAGCCCATTTCCAGGGCTTACTTGGCCACTTAATACTTGACCAACAGATTTATTAAGCTGGTCTTGTGATAATGTAGGTGTTGGAGTTATAGGTTGCATTAGTCGATATCTCCGTCCGCATATGATCCTGCCATCATTGCTTTTATAATTTGGCCTATAAAATTCTCACTGGTTATACTAAGCTGCGGATCTTCGCCAGTGTAGATACCTCGACTTGTAAGGTATGTTCTAATAGTGCTAGTACCGTCAAGAATAATAGTACCGAAGCTTACATTACCTACATTAACCTGTAAAGTACCAGTACCGCAAGCTCTGACAACAACTCTACGTATAGTAGGCTTTCTACCAAGTTTTATCTCTTCTTGGCGAAATTTTAAATTAATAGTACCCGGAGGTAAAGTTACATTAACAGTATTAGCAGTTACCGAGTCTACAAGATTAAAATATAGATATGTTTGAGTATGATTAACTCCGGCTAGTGTATATGTAAAGTTAATATAAGTGATATTAACATTAAAATTAGTTATACTAGCAATAACACCAACACTTGCTGGATTTAAAAATATCGAAGCAGCTTTGATTGAATTAACTACTACATTGGTAGCTCCTGGAACATATTGACCTAGAAGCGAAGCTGCACTTAAAGTCAAAGAAGTCCAAGCTTTCAAATTCGGTTGGTAGAACCAAAATATAATATCCCCAGCTATAGAAGCAGTTATAGCTATAAATATATATTCCGAAATCGGAATCGTGTCATTATATGGATAAATCGAAAACCCGGATGAAATAAGTGAAGTTGAGGTAAAATTAGAAGAGGGTTGCAGATTAAAGCTAGAATAAATAGCTGCTCTAGCTGGCTCTGCTATAGGAGTAAATACCCCACCGTAAAACTGATATACATCAGAATCGGTAGCTAAAAACACAATTCGTCCAAACTGCTTTAACGTTTGAGGAAAAATAAGTCCTTGACCAGCTACAGAGTTCCAATAAGTAGTAAAATTAAAAGGTTGGATCGCAACCCCAGTTGCGGTAATCTGAGTTACACCTTCACGTTTAAATATATAACCAACATTATCTACAGCTACAAAACCAGTTATATAATCCTCGACCGAGGTAAGAAGCTGAAATCCGGCAGTTCTATTTACAGATGGGTCCCAGACACTAAATTGATCTGGAGAACTCCACGAAAAAAGAGTCGGTTGAATACCATCTACGGTAGAATTACAATTAAGCTGTACCATATATTCATCGAATATATCGATGAATTGCCCAGCTGTAAAAGTACTAGCTACTATATAACTTATAGTTGGAGTATAAGCATACAAAGTACTTGTACCATAAACACTTATATAAGCAACTCCAGCAACTACTTTAACCGCTGTAGGAATCCCATGATTAGTTGTAGGTCCATCAGAAGCAGTTTTATCGAGTTGAAATTTTACAGTGCCATCATTTTGTAATGTCGCAATATAAGCGAATCCATATTGATCTATGGCACAAAGATAATTCGAAGCGTTAAAAATCAAGCATATGTAAGCATCCGGCCAATCTTGCGGAACCGGAACTCCCGGTACGTTTGGATTCCAATATGTTAATTCCCCACCAACTGATGGTACTGGTACAGAAGATGTTAAAATAGATGTATTCGTAGAAAATTGTGTGCCACTTATAATTCGAGCAATTGTATCAGTAATATTACAAGCAACTGTATCGTTTCCAGATACATTAAAAGTAGTACCAACCGCAAGTCCAGCAGTACTAGCAACAGTATACAAACGTGCAGGATATTGCGGTGGAGAACCAGATGCTGGAGGAATTCCAGCAATATTAGTAATAGCTACATTAACATACGCTCCATTACCACCAGAACCATAAGGTGCTATGCCGGTTGGTGTAATAAGAGTTAGTTCAAATTCCGAATCCTGAGCAGCAATATTAGTATAGCATAAAATACCATTTCTGATAGTAAGTCCATCACAAACTACAAATTGATTCGGCTGTATATCTGTCTGAGATAGATCAGAAGCTACTCCACCCCAAGGAGCTTCGTAGTATATTTCGAAATGTGGCTTACTAGTTTCGCGATATCCAGAAGACATTTTCTATCCTACTTATTAATAAATACACTAAGAGTACCACTAGCTAGAGTAGTAAGATTCAAACCATTAACCCAACCAAGAGTACCGAATGAAAACATAGGATCATTCGTATTAGCTACTGTATTGATAATCGTATTACCATTCTGATCGAGAATAACAAGAGCCGTCCCAGCCGTTGGTTTATTCCATATAAGTTCCTTAATGTAAACTCGGCCAGGCCAACGAAAACCGATCGTATCGAGATACCATGGATTCGCACTTTCATTATTTGGCATATTACTCCTTAGAAGTAAAAAAAGCTGCTATAAATGCTACTGGAGCTACTATTGGTGTTACTAAAACAGCTGCAATACTTGGAAGTGTCGGACCCATAAAATCTAAATTCTGGTCACTTTGAAACATTCCACCTACAGTACTACCTACAGCTTTAAATGGATTTATCATATATCCTCTAAATAAATATATCATCATTAAAACCATCAAGAGATGGCATTGTTAGTTTTGGATCGGGTTGCAAATCTGGGCTTGTTACAATATTAGAAAGTGCATCTGCAATACCTTTATCAATCTGGCCAATAAGTGGAAAACTATCAAAACATCGCGCATCCAGTAATTTTCCACGTTGCCATTGCATCTCACTAATGGGATTCCTATGCCCACATCTACCACAAAATGCCCATGGACCTCGATCAAATGTATGCTGATTAGGTAATCCTTGACTCATATAACCTCCTACAAATACTTATCAATAATCGTATCTGGAGTAAGTCCAGTCCAGGTACATACATTATTGATGTAAGTATTAGTAGCATTCTCTACCGGCGGCGCATATTTATTGAGCATTTGCTCAATCGTCATACCAGAGTAATGCATTTGAAGCAATGCTTTCATAGCTGCATAACCAACTTCTACGGATGGAAAATATGCAAAACGTGCTGGAAAATGTGCAGGAGCTACTTCAATTCTAGTAGCCCCATGCAATTTAGCAAAAGATCCATACTCAATATCCCCAGGATTATTATTCCTGGCAGAACGAGAATTAGGAACCAAAAATCCTTCTTCTCTTGCAATAGCTTCGCAAATAGTCATTTAATACTCCAAATTAGCTACTGTAGTTGGAGTACTAGAAGATTCTCCAAGAGATGCCGAACCTGAACTAGATTTAGTGGGAGTAAGACTTTTAACAACTTTCTTGCCCATACCTACAAGCCCACCGCTCTTAGCCAATGAATTAATAGCACTGTCCGTATGATTATGGAAACTCTTCTTGGCTGGAGCAGTGCTAGAACCAGACGATACCGTAGTATTCGCACCGTTAAAAATACTAGATCCAGATGCCATATAAATACCCTCATATAAAAATAATTTAAACCCGGATATAACGGGAGATGAGCGTTATATCCGGGCCGAGCAATTAGTAGCTAGGCTAACTTCTGAGAAGCTGCGAGGACTAATTGCTCTAGCTGTTCGGGCGTAATGCCCTTTAAACTCTTAACTAGACTTCGTTGTAAAGCCATTTGTTTGCGAGCTTCTGGTAAATTTGATGTATTATTATTTACAAACTCACGACCAGTATAGAATACTCTAGACTCCAATTTTTGTTTATATTCTTCTTTTGTAATACATTTATGAGGACAAATACCGCCATTTGCGGAACGCCCCGAATTACAATTAAAACATAAACAATCGTATTTATCTTTTGGATACCCTTCTTTTCGAGCTAGTCTAAGAATTTGTTGCTCGTTATATTTTTCTCTATGTAGATTTCCGTCATCTTTAACATGATCCAACGTTAAAAATCTACCATCGTCCAAACCACAACATGAACATTTAAAATCAAAAGCAATTAAAAAATCTAGTTTTAATTGCGCTCTTTCTCTTAGACCGCGACATTGGTAACAAGCATTGTGTCTACGTTTACCATTAACACAATTAAACTTACTCGCATCTTTTTCCTGCTCACAAATAGGACAAATCATAGGTTGATAGCCTCCCTGTAGGTATGGTACATCGGACCATCTGACCTATCAAGGAGGCTAACCCCTACGGAATCAACGAGTTACGCACCGTTGCTGCCCCAAGTACCGAGCCAATCTGATGCACCGGCAGACATACGCATGGTAGTCTTCTGTTTCATAGCGCCAGTGTCGAAATCTTCATCAAACTCATCTTCTGGATTCTGCCGCATGAATACAGTGAGAGAGTTATTCTTTTTACCTGCTAGTACAAACCAAGGACCAGCGTTTGTAAGATAATGACCAACCATATAGCTCAGATCTTCTCCGAGCAACGAGTTAATATCATTAGTATCCGTAGCTGGCTTACCACTGCTTCCGAATAGTTCGCGTGCGAGGAATCTATTCTCAGGAGCAATAAGTACAATCTCAGGCTTCAAATTAATCGGCAAACCCTGAGAATCAACCAAACGTTCAAACTGTGTAGTTGCAAGCTGTACACCAGTAAAGGACAAATCAATATCAGTAGCTGGCCGATTCGGAAAAGTACCAGCAGCACTGATAAGATTCGGCAGCGAAGCCCAAGTATTTGTTGAACTAACACCACCAAGTTGTGGATGCTGGTTGTTAAACAACGATACACCATCCGAAGTGGTTACGTTATTGCTAAAACCTTGATTAAAGATATTAAAAGCAATAATTTCCTTCGTATACCTAATCGACCTAGCCAATGCCTTTGGAGCCTGCTTAATAACTCCGTACTTAGCATCCTGCCAAAGTTCCTTAGAAGTACGAACGGCGAGTGCATAAGTAAGATGAATATATCTTTTATCGCCACCCTGAATCATTTGTGTATACGCAACAGGCGTATTTTCTGGCTTTTCCTGAAGCGGCCCAAATCCGGCCATCTTCAAGTCCTGCTCGTACTCCGAAGTAGAAGTTTTTACATTAAAAATAGCCTGATACTCTTCAGCACGCTGTTCCGTCTCAAGTGCATCGACATAAATTTTATGCAACCCCGGAGCCATAAGTTTGGGGAATGCTCCACGTACTTGTGTAGACATAGGTATTTAATCCTTAGAATTCATTTTTATTAAACATAAAGCTGATGAGCAGTTGCAAGTACTTGGAAACGTACGCGAGCATTTACGATATAAGTTCCAGCAACACCGGGTACTTGATCGATTGGATTAATACCAACCATAACAACTACCGTATTAGTTCCAGGAGTAGTTTTGGCATTATCAACATACCACTGACCATTTGCATCTACCGTCAATCCAAATTGAGTTCCAATCTGGGATTGCAGCGGAGTATAACTTGCAGCACTTCCGCCGGTAGAATTATCAAATACGGCTTCAAAAATATTTAGCGCAATTGCAGATTCGAACAAAGTACGACCGTCCGAAATCGGAGAACCTACTGCAATATTAACACCAGCAGGTTGATTCGGAACACTCCCATAAGTCTGAATCGAACCCGGAGCACCGATCTGTGAAAATCCACCAGGAGCACCAGCGCCATTTGTAGCAAGATTCAAACCACTAGTAAGTGAAAAACCGGCAATTCCATTAGTAATAGTTGCGCCATCCCAGACCTGCGAATACCCCGCATTAATCTGAATCGGCACACCATAAGTAAACGTCTGCCCAGCCTTCTCAGGCGTAGCAACTGTTAGAGGAGTCAATCCAGAAGTAGTTTGCACTGTTCCGATCGGCCCGTGATAAAGCAAATTAGCTGGCATAGTATTTTAATCCTTTAGAATAATTTATTAAATTGAAATCCCAGCATCGTAGAATTCCATCTTCTTAGATGCCGAAGCAGTTGCAAAATCATTACTAGCTTCAGACTTTTGCATATATGAATTGGCCGCAGTAGCTGCTTTTTTAGCGATGCCAGCAGTGTTTGTAGTTGCCATAGCTCTAATATGAGCTGCGCGCAAAGCAGCAAAGTAGGTTGCTTTATCAATTTTCATAGCAACTACATCATTATAACAATAATGATCTTCCGCATCCTTTGCAGTTTGGATACCCTCAGAACTTGTAAGATCCTCTTGTGTAATGAAAGTAAAACCTTTCCCAAGCATCTCACCAAGACGTTGGGGATTTTTATTAACCCAACGAGCTTCGTAATTAGTATCTTTCAAAGAAATCGAAAGAACATCGGCACTCATAAAAGGCTTAGCTTCGATTGGAATACTAAGATCATAGACATCAGCAAGTGACAACTTGCTAAAATCCTTAATAGGAGTAACATTCTTCCTAACCGACTGTGCATTCTTACCAGAATCAAACGAAGCAGCTTCAATAGCTGCTTTTGTTTGCTCTTGTACAAGTTTAGAAACTGCAACAACCTGTTCTGGAGTTAGAGTATCCTCAAGTTTGATCGTAGGTTTTACAAAAGGCTTATGAATATTTTTAAGATCATCAGCTCTAAGATCATTTGTTAAATCTTCAACAGCCCCATCCCCAATCTTAATTTCGCGATCCTCACTATTAGACATATGTCAGCTCCTTTTTAGAACTCTTCCAATCTTTTTCGCTCAAACCAAGAGCAGAAGCTGCTGTTTTTTCATCTTGAGACATTTCTTCCTCGTTCTCGCCAGAACCCTTGCCGCTATGCCCACCAGTACCGTTAGATTCAAATGACGCTGAATTATTCTTAGCTTTAATCTTACCCTCAGCAATATCTTTCTGCTTATCATACATTATTAGTTTGTAACAATTTTCAATCACATTTGTATTCGAACGTTGTGCAAGTGGTTGTGCGTCGATCATTTTATCCACTTCATTTTTAATATCACCGAAGTAATATTCTTTATCTTCAAGAACTTCGCGCCTAGCCTGACGTGCTGCGAGAGATAGTACAGCCATTTGAGTAGGTTTAAGCTTAGCTTCTACAGCCTTAGAAGGATCAAGAAGCCAATCTGTTTCATCTACTTCATTCTCTTTTGCAGCCTCGGCAGCTTTCTTGCGTGCCTCGGCAGCTACTCGTTCCTCGCGCTCTTTGCGCATCTCTTCAACAAATGAAAGAACAGGCTTCAATTGCTCATTCTGTTCCGTCTTAAACGTTTCAAGATGCTTACCAAAATCAGTTGACAAATCTTCTTTAAGTTTAGCTGGATCGATTTCAATATCCGACTTATTACGTCTTTGCTCCTCCGGAGAAAGACTTCCATCATCTTTTTTAAACCACGACATAATACTATCTCCTATCTACGTTCTGGTATTTTATAACGCTTCATGAAATTAGCAAGCCCTATAATATCATTATAAACTAATTCTGAACCTTTAGTAGCAGCGATTTCAATATCAGTCGGGTGTGGTTTATCAAACAAACCATCTCTATTCTGCTCCGCCATTGCTAGTAGGTACTCCAGAAAGATCCTGCCCGCTGGCGATTGGAACATTTCCACCAGTAGAATTTTGTGCTCCATTAGGTTGCGGAGGGCTTCCTCCGGCTCCAGACTGCGCACTTGCGGATTGGCTTCTATTGCCAGACTGTGCATTAAGTTCATTTGGACGTCCTTGATCTAGTAAAGCTGGTCGTGGAATTAATCGAGCTGCATCATCATGACCAAAGTTTTGTACGATTTGTTTGTATAGCGCCTGTTTCGCGCGAAGAACTTCGGTGTAATAAGTTTTTAAATCATCCGGCATTCCTTGCATACCGAGTGATTGAATAATCTGAGCATCCGCTTGATACAAACCAGTAAGAGTTTGAGAAAGCATTATATCATTTTGCTTCTCAAGTTCTTTATTCATCGAAGCAGTCGAAGCTCGGACACTAAGTCCTAATTTACCACTCTTAATATTCTCGAGTGCATCTCGCAACACATCAGCATTAGATCCGAACTGTCTAAGCTTCTTACCAAGTCCAAAGTGAGCGTAGAGTTTGGCAAATTTAGAGCCTGCTCTAGAGTGTGCACTTCGCATATCAGACATTCTAAGCCCAGTACGCGAGTTCTGTTGCTGTAAGACGGCAAAAGTTCCTTGACTAGAATAAATTCCACGTTTTGAATTAACGATCCCGCCACCAGTACCTCCCGTAGCCGGATCTATTCCGGTTCGTTCTTTTACTAAAGCAAGCGATAAGTTCTCACCATCCAAAGAATCCGCTTGAGGATTATTTAATTCAAGTCTTTCGATCTCACCTTCATCAGCTGGAACAAGAACACCGGGGTAGAACTGTAGAATGGAGTGTAATTTTGAATTTTTATTAACTCTAAAAGCGGTCGTGTTACTAAGCGTCTTGGCGTTAATTCTTTGGCGATGTAGTTCGCTAATTTCTTCTTGCAACGCTTTGAGCATTTCAGCGAAGCCGTAACCGTAATATTGGTCATCGTCGTAAGCAAGCTTTGCATCCTCGAATATACCTATATTTTCAGGGTAGTAATTATAAAATGCTTCGAGTCTTACATCGGCAGTGGGATAATGAATAGCTACAAGACTTAAATTAGATCCATTATGCTGATATTTAAACCAGCACTCATATAGATCATATTCATCTGATAGATTACCATTACTCATTATATCAATACCTTGTGATGTTTCAAGATATTGTTGTAGAACATCCCGCTGCGAACGAGTAGGTTGAGCTATAATCTGATCTAATTTATCAGAATCAAAGAATCCAAGTGCTTTACGATCTTCGAGTTGTTTACGACTTAGAGTAATTATATGACACTTAAATTTAGAATCCTCAAGTCTTTGTGTGGTAATATCAGTGAGGAATTTATTAAGTGGAACTACTTCCGGTCTAGGTCCATCAAGCTTAATAATCTCACGAGTTTCATACTTAGCAGCACTAAGATCAGTATCTTCTGTTGATATAATCTGATTCTCAATATGATAAAGCCAAGGAAACTTAATAATCCCTGTACCATTTCTGATAGTTGAAGAAAACCAAGCTTCTTCTACACGATAGAAATCTAATTCTGCTGGCTCAAGAGCCATATTATTAAGAAACTTCTCGATTGCATCTCGTTGATCGTCACCATCACCTTTTTGTGGCCCAATATCTCCAAATATCTTAGCAGTCCAAAGAGGTTCGGTGAAATACATCGACATAACCCGAGCTAAAAGTTGATCCGAATTAGTTGCAATTATCTGAATTTCAATATTAGAAGCTCCTGGCCAAGGTATATCTCGCATTTCATTAAGCGGAGTTCCTTTATATAGCCGAGCATATTCTTTTAATTTCTCTTCACGAAATCTTTTAGTACGAGCAAACCAATAATCCGAGGAATCTTCTACATACTTCCACATATCCTCTGTCGCATCTTTGCCGAAGTTAAGCTTAACTGGTCTGATCGCTGGCATTTGTTTTACCTTGATTCGTTTCTAAGGATAATGTTTTATTTTGCAGGTGGTTAATACCACATAAGGTACTACCCACCCCTGCAAAATAATAACCTATATCAGCATTATAATGTGTTGCTATACGCATTGATAAAAGTAGCACTATAATCCCCCAAAAAGTGGGGGGTAAATTAGCAATAGCTTTTATCAATTCGATTATATTTTTCATTGTATTAATTATAGAGAAGCATTTGTTACTACAGTAGGGACCGCAGGAACAACTGCCGCTGGGGAAACTACAGCAGTTGTCGCTGCTACAGTCCCAGCTCCCAAAGTATTAAGAATAGTAACTAGCGCATTATTAATAGTACTAAGATCAGTTGCTGTAGGAGTATTAAGTCCATTAGCTTGTGCGAATGCAAGAACTTGCGGAGTGATAGCAGAAAGTGCAATAGCTGCTTTTTGTGTACTTGAACCAGTAGCAGCAGAGGCAGCCGAAGCAAGAGCCTGAGTCTTGAAAATCTCAGACATCCAGTTATTAACAATAGTAAAAATCCCACTCAAAGCAGGATCAATATCTGTAACTGCTGTCTCTACTGTAGTCACAATAGCTTGTCCTTTAGAGGAACTAAGAAATGAAAAAACCTTCTTAGCATCATTACCGATTGTATCTAGAATACTTTTGAAAGACATAATATCTCCTATGTTAAATGTTTAAGTCCCAGATCAACTAATTTTACAATTACCGTAGTAACAATTCCAGCTACTGTAGAATATATTGCCATCTTAATCTTCAATTTCCAAACCTCATCACAAATAGTTTGAAGTTCATTATAAAGATTATGAATATCTTTTCTATTTTGTTTATGTTTCTCATCTTGCTCTTTAGTCAAATTACTAACCCGTTCTATAATTACCGCTTGTCCTTCACCTAACGAGTTTAAAGTATGCGGTGCCATATTAATTGAGCCCCATGACTGTGTTTCTGATATTTCTCTGATATTGATATTTCCTTCGAAGTATTTCAGCCTCAATCTCTTCGGTATTAGTATCAAAATCCCAGACGCTAGGACCGTAACCCAATGTGTCAAGTACATCCACAAGTTTTCCGCTTGGGTAAGTTTCAAACTCTTCGTGGAATTCATCCATACCTCGTACATTTATCCAAAATTCACCCCGCTCAAAAATAGGAGCAAGTCCATCAATACGCATTCGCTTAGCATTTGCGGTTTTAGGGGTTTTCAGTTCTACAATCTTTAATCTTTGATAACGCTCGTCATCTCGTGCACGTTCTTTAATTAAATAATCCATGTGATACTTTAAATATTTTTGAGCCGCAATCGTTTCCAAGTGGATTTCATCAAGTTTCCATACTTCGACGGCCATATGTAACATCGTCTCGATAAATGTATCTGTGCCGGTGGAGGCGGCCCACACATCAAGAAGATACACACGGCGCGGATTTTCAGCCACTCCCGTAACTGTAATAGCATGTCTACATCTTCCATCATTGCCTGAATGATTTGGATCAGCAATTATATAACGTTTAAGATTACGAGGAGCGATATCTTCTTCTACATCCCCCTCACGCACATGATGCCGAATCATTACTTTATGTCTAACACGAGTAGATGCTTGATTAAAAGGACTCACATCAGTCATGCTGTAATTTGGATCTTTTACAAATTCGTAATATCTCAAACTCTTCTTATCAAACTTTACCTCAGCTGGATTAATAGGAGTATTAAGATACTGACAAGAAAATAAATAAGTACCAAGACGTTTTCTATATCGAGCCAGTTTTTCAACATTAAATGCTTCGGGAAAAATTGGTATTCCAACAGGATGCATAGGGCAGCATCCACCAAGAGCAGAGTGTGTAGTGAAATTAAAATAATCTTCATTCTGGCGAATATAACTATTTAAGTCTTTATAAGACCACCTGTTACCAACCACCAGTTCATCATTATCCCTGCCGCCATCATTAATAGCAGCATCAAAAGCACCAACCAGAAGTTGATGATATTCAATAGTTTTCTGCATCGTAGTGTCAGATTCAAAAGCTGCTCTTCCGACCAAATCATCCTGAACTACAATATCATAGTGACGAGATTGAAGTGCTGAACCGACACCAATAAAATCAAATGTTCCTTCACCTTGCTGTTTGCCAGATTTACTACGCATCTGATGGAACGATTCATCGTTTTGAGTACAGCTTGAATCTGGCAGTATCTCTGGATAAAGATGTCGAAACATCAGATTATCATTATAATGCGAATGTAATCTAACTCCGAGTTTTTTCGCATTAGTGATAATTTCAGACACAAGCAAAATTCTAATATCCTGCTTATGTACATACTTCATCCACTGAATCCATCGGTCCCCATATCCGAAGGAGCGCATGTAGTCTTCGTCTTGCGCAGTAAAAGGTAAAGCGCGCCAACTTGGATAACATTCGCTGAATACAGTACTCTTAAAATGATCGCGTGGTATTTCAACAACATCTTTAATACCATCTTTTTCAACTACCAAGCACATCTGATAATGAAGATTCTGATCCCGGATCGGATTCGTTTGAAATTTATGTTTACCAAGAACAATAGTTGCATGATAATATAGAGAACCCAAACTATTAAGACGATGAATAATGCGAAGCGTCTTATCATCTGAATGTACTGGAGGAATTATACGCCAACTATTAGTAATCGATCGTGGTATTAAAAGTCCACCCGTTTCATTATATGCACACTCATCTTGTATTTTAAGCTGCTCCGCTATTTGTTTTTGTGAGTAGCTCATAGTTATTCAAAGAGTTGCGGGAGCATTTGAGTAAGATTAATTCTAGACCAAGGTTCTAATTCATGATGACAATCATGACATACAACTAAAAGAATTCTTTTATCCAGTAATTGATCTATATTAAATTTAACACATCCTATATGATGTACTGTTAATTTAGATCTAAAAAATCCTTTATTACACCACTGGCATCTTTTAATACTTCTAAGATCATTAGATAAAATAACCCAATCATCGCCATAAAAAGGAGATTTTCCAATCTTCTTTTTATAATTTTCGATCATTTTATCTTGCCATGATCGTCTTAGAAGATTTTGTGATATTTTAAGAACTATCATATAATGGCCGCCTTCGGCGGTGGCCCCACTTTTTGCCCATGAAGATCCGGATACTTTTAGAGATTAAGTAAGACGAAGCCTTGTAAGTTATTATTTAAATTGCTTCATGGTTCCAAGTTGTGAGTGGGGTGCACAGTGCTGGGTGTAGTCAATTTAATTTTAGTTAGTTCGGCTTCGTCTTGATTTCGAGATCTGCAAGTTGGTCTACGGAATCTTCTTCCAGAGATACTTGTTGGATTGCACTATCCTTCGCGCTTAGAGTGAAGCCCGCTGTACTAAGAGCTTCGACTTCGCCCGGCGAGCCTGGTTGGATCTGTGGCGCTCCTGCAAGTAGAGCCATGATGTTACCTTGAACCGAAGGATCAATTTTTAAATCCGGGTTAGTAACTAGTGCCACGCTGGATTTAGATACCTTTGCCATAGAACCTTCGCGATCTAGGACTTCGAACGCGGCTTTAATACGTACATTTTCATTCTTCGAAAGCAACGCATTCCTAATCTGCATCATTGCAGATGGGACCATCGAAGCAAGTTCCGCACGTGCATTATCCGTATCCATGCGTAAATCTTGATCATACTGCGAAGTTATTCCGGAAGTAACTTCAATCATCTTCGCATGAAATTCTGGCAGTTGCTTAATTAAAACTATAGTTTGCGCAGTACAATTCAAATGATTCGCAATCTGCTCGTTCGAATATCCAACCGGATCAGCAACTAATCGTGCAACTTTCTCAATCTTAAGCGCACGCTTCCACGTCATCCTTAATTTCGGATGCATTGCTGTACGCACTTGCGCTGGATTCTTAGTCGATCCTAGTGGCCGGCCCTGTTGCATTAGCTTGATCCTTTTTAAATTCCTCGATCGGATTAAAATCCTCGCACGCCCCATACACAACATCTTTATCCGCTCGCTCTTTTACAAGATCATGCTGATATTTATCCTTAAACTCTTGTATAAGTGTGAGGATGGTCGGGGTGGGCATGTACTAACAGTATATAGATAAGGCTAAAAAATCAACACCGTATACACCCCGTATACCCCCTTGACCGCTCCTTGCAAGAGCTTCGGGCGCGTGCGCCCGCAACTATTAACCTAGCACATACTGCTAGTGCTTAATAGATTTCCATAAGTCCGAATTTTTTAAAAAATTGTATAGATGCTCCCCGGACGCTGGAATTTACTTTTCGATTTTTTGACCCCGGGGGTGGTATTGTACAGCAGGAGAGCCCAGCGCGTCAAGGCGCTTGACAGATTTATTCGCATGCGATATGCACAGCTTTATCCACAAGCAATAGCGTATAATGATCCTAGCGCGTGTATTAGATACACGCGCTGTAATTCAATCTAGTACACGGAGTTATTACAATGAAAGTTACAATAGAATTGAGCGATGCACAAGCACAGGCGTTGGAAGTTATTGGAGTTGATACGACTAAGCAGCGCGATGAGTTTGCGAACAGCGCGGTGAATAATAAGTTGAAGTCAACTGTCATGAACGCGCTCAAGCGTGTAGTAGTTGACGGCGAAGCGCAGTATAAGGCGCTCAGTAAGCATATGACGCTCCCGCTTTCAAGCGCGGAGTATATCGCTGCTGCGAGCACGAACTACTACCGCGTAGCACAATCACTTGGCGGTCGCACGATAAAGCCGTTGGATGAGATTGTGCGCGATATCTTGAGCGGCGATAGCGCGATTGAAGAGTAATGCCAAGTCGAAACGTGCTGAATCTAGCACGTCTATGCGTTATGCGCATACTGAGGAGACTTTATACATGGGCGAACTAATTCCAGAATATCAACGTCAGCTTGAGCAACTTCAGCGTAATGCAGCGGCTCTAGTAGAGCGTGAGCAAGCTACAATGCGTGCTGAATTCGCATCTATTGATCGCGCAGCTGCGATTAGAGCTTCTAATCATTCTAAACCTCGTGCAACGCTCGCGCCGCCTACTATTCACGATCTTTGCGCCAACAATCCGCTCATGCGCAAGCTTATACGCGATATGCAGCGGTAGTGCATAGCGAGATACCCTAGAAAACAGGGCCATCTTCGCTATCTAAGCCGTGTAACTTCTCTCTTTTCAACATCATCCACGCTGTGTCTCTAGGTCAGTTGCATGGGGTACCCCCTCTCTGCAATTATTAACAAGCTTCTAAATCTATTAGAAAAAAAAAAAATTATAATCTAATAAAGAGAAGCGAATCTAGCAAGAGCTTAATAGATTCCACCGAGGGGGGGTGGCATGGTTTCATGATTTGGGAGGAGCGTGGGTAAGGCTCATTCTAAAGGGTTTAGCGCGCTTGACAAGCGACTTTGGCCTTGTTTATACTCATTAGAGAGGGCGTGGTTATGAATATGATAGATGTAAAAAGATTAGCTAAGATAGATGAGCAAATAATGGAGCTTGAGTATTTGTATACTCGCGAAGTTATGCGTGAGAAGGAATTGAATAAGAGGAATTTGCTTGTATCTAATGGGTATAAGTATAGAATTGATAATTTGCGCAGAGCACGCGCTAGGCTAAAAGCTTCGATTGTGAGTGCCCCGACGAAGCGGATGTTGTTTTCTATAACTCTAGCGGAGAAAAAAGCTAAGGTAGAGGAAGCAACTCAAGAGCTTGAGTATTTGAAAAAAAGCTATCAGAATCTAATGACTCAAGTTATGCTCACAAAGGATGATAATATAGCACAACAAGCTCTTGATCTAGCTAGTGAGATAAAGAAACAACAAGCTAGAATCAATGGGTATGAACGTGCTGTGCTCGCATTTTGCGAGCGCGGGGATAAACAAGTTTCTAAACAACTTAATTCACGTAGATATAAAAATCACGATGCTGAATTAGATGCTTCGCAGATTTTAGCTGAAGAACCAAAAACTGAATATAGAACTATTGAATCTATTCTAGGAAATGATCCTAATTGGAATTTGAAAGCTGAAAACAACGCAGGCGAGCTTTTTATGCCGAAGCAACGAGTAGTTATTGATTTTGATGAGTAGTTATTTTAATACGAAGGAGAATACTGAAATGAACGACCTCGCATTAAATGCCAACTGGGCATCCAAGAGAACCGCGCATTATGTGCTTACAGCTAAGCAGCTTGAAGAATTTAATAAGAAATTCGAGCGGATATTTACCGGCGAGCAGTATTTAAACGCGCTGCGCACATGGGAGCGTAAATTCGGGTATCGTGTGGAAGAATCGAGGATAAACTAACTGGACGCGGAGCGGCCCACCTACGGTTTATAGTTGCACTAGCTGCTCTATTATTAATTCAAAAAATCGCAAGGTTACTTACTTGCGAGATGCGCGTTAGGGATCATACAGTTGCGAAATTATATAAGCAGTGGTTTTACCACTTAAGTATAGTTCTCGACGCGCATCTCGGAGGTAATTAGCAATGATTTACATAATTATTGGAATACTAGCTCAAGTAGTATTCTTTCTACTGGCAGGTATTGCAGTATGCAAAGATCCAGATGGCCCAACAGATATTGGTTGAAGAAAGGAATTAGAAATGTCCAAAGTACTATGCCGTCGTGAAGCACAAACGCATCTTGAACTTGCACAATATTCACGCTGGAATAAATGGCGCGAGCATCATTTAGAACTCGCCGCAGCTTGGATGGTGCTTTATGCTAGCAGAGCAAATTAAAGAATGTCTAGCATGCGAAGCAGCTTTTAAGCAATCGGATGCGATTCTGAAAGGTGTTTCAATAGCATTTAGTGAGCAATATTGCTCTAAGGAATGCGAAACAAGCTTCGAGCAATATCTAGCGGATGAAGTTCACAACGCAGTAGAGCGTGGTATTGCATCGGACGAACCGATAAAACTAAACGAAGCAGAAGTGCGTAAGAAAGTAAATAACTTTCATCTCAAGCTTACGAAGGATAAATAAATGCCCAAGTATGTAACAAAATTATCTCTCTCATTAGAGATAATCCTATTGCTCATAGTACTCGCTGGTATCCTTGCATGTATCTATTGCCGAATACCGCAATCCATACTCCCTGATGCTAAACCAACCGCTACATATAATGGCGGAATTGATTAATTCTAATTTAAAAGGAGAATAAAATGTATATACTGGATAACGAAGACAACTCAATACACGAAGGAATGGAAATCTCACAAGAGGAGGTAGCTATATTAGAATCCTTACCAGATGAGATTCAAGCTAATCCAGGCATATCCTACATCGCAGCTAGTGACCGGAAGAAAATCACAGCACTCATTATAAGCAACTACCATATATCGCGTCGCGGCGTTCAAGACACCCCAACGGATAGTGGTTTCAAATTACTCGAAGTCGAAGAAGCTTAAAATAACCCTTGACTTCTACATTCCTTCCCGCTATGCTAAGTAATGTAGATGTGAATGGTTCTTTTTTATAAATCATTCTATCTTGCAATTGCAGTATAAATCAATCCAAATGGAGATATAAATCTAATGTCCACTTCCGCAGTTATCTCGCCCAACACGTCCGCTGCTCTGCCTGTAAAGAACGAGCTTGTTAATTTCGCCGTCGTCGTAACTCTTGATGCTGAGAGCAAGATCAGCAAGGTTCGGCATACATCCTCGGAGAAGGATATTACCGCTCTAAAGGCTCCTGATTACAAAGGCGATGAAGTTATCGCATTCGAGCAGTCTGTACAGACTTATAAGATTGGTACACTTGAGGGATTCGAGCAGCTTATTCCTGATGCGGATGAGCGGCTTAATATTATCAACAAGGGTATCGGTTCTAAGTTCAATCAAAAGATCAAGACCGTACTTACTGAAGTTGATGACAGCAAGAATCTTGTATTCCAGCCGGTTGAACCATTCTACGATGCACTCTCGCTGATTCAGGAAGCCGCACTTCGTACGAATCTTTCGCCGACGGATAAGGCTATCAAGATGCTCGCTGGTTTGCCCGAAGAGATGCGTGCTGCTATTATCGCGCAGTTCGCGAATGCTGGGCAGCAGTAATTTTAGCTTTACATTGATTCACTTGTACTACTTCCCGAAGCCACCTTATAGCTTGTATAGTATCGGGTGGCTTTTTCTATTTGTACAAGGAGGTAATAACAATGAGTGAAGGTATAGATCGCGCGTTAATTCAACAAGAAGAATCAGCTTTCGAAGATAGAACTAACTGGGCGTATTGCGATGTTTGTGATAATTATATGGAAGATTGTATTTGTGATCAGGAAATAGATGATTTGCCGCCACTGCGAAATCCTGATGTTACAATGGTCTGGTGGTAGTTATATATGTCCTATATGTAAAATGTGGCTAATACCTAAACCGAAAGAGAGCTTAGATGTGCCAAAGCTAACATACGAACTAACACATAATAATACAATCGTAGCGATAAAATTCCATTCAATCGCATCTAAAGGCTGGTGGAAAGAAAATGTACAGCCAGCATTAGATTTTAGTAAAGCTTTTGTACCAGCTACAATGCGCTCTTATAATCCCAATAATTTTATATGGGAATTCGCAATTGAATACTGGCCAGCGTTGAAAACCGCATATGAAACTGGGTTTAAATTTACTTGCACCGAAGGCAAAGTATCTCCAGAATCCAACGACCCACTTAAAAATGTAAAAGTAGATGATTCTTATAAAGAGAACTTTTACCACAAACAAGAGGTTGTAAAAACAGTAGAGAGTGCATCTTCGATCGCAGAAAAGCTTTCGACATATCTCGAAGTTAAAATAACAACTCAAGATATTAGTGAGCTTAAGAAACTATATCGTGCAAAAGCCCGCGAACTACATCCAGATATGGGCGGAGATGCCTCGAAGATGAGCGAGCTTAATAGATTGTGGACGTTGTACACAGCAGGAGGTATAAATTGAAAGCTCGGATTAAAGATGCTCGTGATTTTCCTGAGTATATAAAATGTTGTCCAGATGCTATTATAGCTATGGCACCATTTCACGGTAGTATAATCGAAATCGACATTAAAAACACTACAACTAAAGTTAGGCCGTGCCCGTTTTGCGGCACTAGATTTAAAACTAATTTGTTTCTACTACCAAATAATGTTGTAATCCCTACAGATTGTGTAGATATCGACGAAGGAGAAGCGAATTGAAAATAAAAATCCATGCAGTACCAACTCGAACACCTGGACAATTTTATTGGTCAGTCAAAATAGACGGCAACATAACCCACTGGCCACAACCTGTAGGTGCGTATGAATATGTTAAGAAGTATCTTAAGCATTATTATAAAGAGTGCGCTGCCTATAGCATGGTCACATCGCTCGCTGTTAATTTGCTTTCGGAGGATGAATTTAGTTTAGTTAAAAGTCTTAAGAAAAGCAAGTGTAAAGGTATTAGCATTAGGCAGTATGGATATTTAAAAGGGATACATGAACGTCAAATGAGGGAGTGGTAATATGAGTGACGAGTGGTTTTACATGATGTGGTGTATTTATTGTAGATGCAAAAGAACAAAAGAAAATATTAATGTAATATGTCCAAATAGAAATGGTCAAAATAATAGAAATGATAATAAACATATATTTTCAACATGGAAATAGATAGAGTATGTAACGTATGCAACGAAGAAGCATCATTATTCTGTCGTATGTGCAAACAACATTGCTGCTGGGAGCATTTATGCTCCCATCTAGCAGTAGCGCATGAGGATAATAGTTATACTCAAAGATTAGGAGATGATTTTAATGAAAATGAAAGAAGCGATGAAAAACGATCCTTGGGGATACCCAGAGATAACTTGGAGACCGCTCAAGGAACGAATTTATTACCGCACGATAACCGCACTATACAATCGTATTCTCAAGCGGAGCTTCAAGAACGATACGATTATCATCGTTCTCAAACGCGAAGAATTAAAGCTGAACTGGAGCGCCGTGCGTTATTTGATTCGGGTGCTATACCAAATGAACATTTATCAAGTGCATACTATAAAGAAAAGCTTCAACGTGTTCAACAGCGACGTAAAATATTGCCTAAGTCAGCTTCTTCCGCAGTATCATTATTGTCTGATCGATTGCGGAGTGGTCAAGTATCAGTAGAGTATATTCAGCGTGAATTAAAGCGGTACTTGCGCGAATAATGCGTGAGACCGCTTTGATGTGCGCTGAGCGTACAATTGGAGCTTGTATGAGATCGCTATCACCTGTATATAATGAGGAGCTCGTAGTTGCAGAACAAGTAATAGCTCTAGATCAACCTGGATATTTACCACTTATCACATTAACCGTAAATGAATTCGGTAATACGAGTCTCGCACGATATGAATTTACAGACGAGGAACGCAAACTTATTGCGGAAGGTGCGGATTTAGTAGTTGCTGAAATGTTATTCGGACGTGCTTATACTCCAATGGCATTAGAAGTTACTCCTAAAAATACTGCGCCAACTATGATTGATATTAAATTAATTAAGGAGAATGAGGATGAGTAACGAAATAATGAAACCAATCGCTCCGTTTAGAATCGGAGCACAAAGAACTGGACTCGCTGCACGTAAGAGTGCACAAGTAGATTCAAGCGTTCCGAAAGAGCCAAGTCCGGCTGAGATGGAACACAGAATTGGAATTGTATTCGATGATTCTGGTTCTATGGCTTCGAGCAATAAAATCACAGATGCACATGCAGGAGTAGAAGAATTCTTGCGTAGCTGTGAAGCTGGTAAAACTGCTGTAACTATCGCACCGATGTGCTCGGATGCGTATCCACTAACAACTAATTTACCGGCACTTTCAATTCTAGTTAAAAATATTCGAGCACTCGGAGATTCAACTCCTCTATTGCGAACTCTTCGCAGAATGAAAAAAGAATCAAATCTAACTCGCGCGATTGTATTCAGCGATGGTATTCCAGATTCAACGAATTTAGATGGGATCACAGAAGAATTTGGAATTGTAGATACAATTTTAATCTCATCGCAATATGGTACTAATGATGCTGCGCGTAATTTTATGCGTTCATTTGCTGAACGAACTGGTGGTATATTTCTGGAATTTAAAGCCGGGCAATCGAACTTTCGTACGGCATTTAAATATTTGAGCCCCGGACTTCGTTATATGCTCGCGGATAAAAGCTTCGTAGAACAAATTCAGAAGTAGGAGTCTATATGATTGTAAAAGTACAATGCCCTTTAGCATGGCCAGAGGATCAGGAGCCTACTATATTAATCTATAACAAACGCAGAACAGTAGAGCTTCAAGCTCCATATACAGAACAATGGCAAGCCATGTTTGCCATTATGGAATCGGCTCTAAAACTATTTTTTCATGCAGAGATAGATGAAGATAATAAACTTAATATTACTGGCAGACCTTTAAATTATGATCCTGGGTGGTAACTATGCAAAATCCTGGTAAAATAGTACAACTTATCTATTTTCGCAATATACTTATCTGCCTGACAGAAAATGGGCATATGTTTCTATATAACCCAGATTCAAATACATATGAGTATCTTAATGAAGGAATACCATATGCATAAACCTAACAAAATCCCCGGCATGAAGCTTAAAGGAATAGATCGAAAACGAGATAGAACTGGTTTATATAGCAAGCGCGATCGATCTTTTAAAGCCGAACAAGCTAAAGTAGCAAAAGCCGAACGTGAGGAATCGAAACGAACTAGGAGTCTAAATGGAAAAAATATATTTTCATAAAAAGAATAAAAAATATTTCATAGTAATTAGAGACGGTAAAAGTTCAAAGCATCCATTCCCCCACCCATCTTTAAAATTAGCTATAGCCGAAGCATGTAGACTTTCGGCTAATTTTCCAGATAGTTCATTTTCAGTTTATTGTTTTCTATTTAAAATAGAATCTGGGGAAGGGAGAAATATTAAAACTTATGGAACTAACAAACGAACAAGCAGGAACAATAGCTCTAATGGTTCAGAAGCTTGCGGCGCTGCGGATAAATAATATATTCCAATCCGTAGAGGCTGGACCAATTGTATCCACATACTACTTCAAACTCGGTGCAGATGTACCGATAGCTAAAATTCTAAAAGCAGAAGAAGACATGGCGCTTGCAGTAGGGGCGCCATCGGTTCTTATTACTAGAAGCGGAGGACAAATTGCGATTGCGATTCCGAATAAAGAGAAAGAAATTGTATCTTATGACAACTGTTTGCATAATCTTATGCAAAGTACTAAACAAAATCTTCCAATACTACTCGGTGTTGATACTAGAGGCAATCCACGAACCCTCGATCTTACCGAATGTCCACATATCCTTATTGCCGGTTCGACTGGTGGAGGTAAGTCAGTATTACTTAGCGCAATTATCTCAGGACTTGCAACTGTTAAAACTCCAAAAGAATTAAAGTTAATGTTAGTAGATACTAAACAATTAGACCTTCCACTTTTCGAATCACTTCCACATGTAGTAGAAAGTGCTGATACTCTAGATAAAGTACATACTCTACTAGATCGCCTGCACGTAATAGTCCGTCAACGCACAGCAAAAATGAAGGGACTCGCACGTAATATAGCCGAATACAATGCTCTCGGTCTAGGAGCGCATTTACCCTATTATGTAGTTATAATCGATGAACTTGCAGATGTATTAATGCAGGATCGCTCTAGAGGAAAAGGAGTTAGAGGATATGAAAAGGCAGAACATAAGTTGCAATCTCTACTACAAATATGTAGAGCCAGCGGGGTTCATATTATCTGTGCCACTCAGCGGCCTTCGGTTGAAATTATTACGGGTGATATTAAAGCTAATATGCCTACCAGAATCGCGCTGCGTTTGCCCAGTGGAGCTGATAGTCGTACAGTTCTTAACGAATATGGAGCCGAGCAACTTTTAGGCAAGGGAGATATGCTTATAGAAAGCCCCTTATTCGAACAAGTAACAAGATTCCACGGACCATATGTAAGTATGAATCACATTGCAAATGTAATCGC
>Ga0302140_10000593_pt1 | contig 46525 bp, 50 predicted proteins | sample I_Bog_E1_1_FD_202095 | JGI IMG/M metagenome (GOLD analysis project Ga0302140, IMG submission 202095) | Peat permafrost microbial communities from Stordalen Mire near Abisko, Sweden - I_Bog_E1_1 | ecosystem: Environmental > Terrestrial > Soil > Wetlands > Peat | place: Sweden: Abisko, Stordalen...
TCTTTATCCACTGGGCTCACAAAGACACTCTTCGAAAGGGCGTCTCGGAGCCGCGAAGGCGGCGAGAGCCGAGGCGGCCGATCAGCAGATCGGAACGCCGTACCTTTCGGAGGGTGTCGTTGGGGGCCCCTTGACTTCATATAAGCATATGCTAATATATAAATATGTCTGACCTCTGTAACGAGATAAATAAGTTCGGCAAAGGCGTCGGCAATGCCGCGCGATACCGGATCATCGAGGCCCTGCTCAAAGGCCGCAAGACGGTGAATGAACTGACGCGCATCGTAAAACTTTCCCAGCCCGCCGTGTCCCAGCATTTAAAGACACTCAAAGCATGCGACCTCGTGATCGACGAACGCAGCGGCAAGGAAGTGTTCTACGCCCTCAACACGGAATATACGCTCAAACTCCTCCATAGTCTGGTAAACGATATGAATAAACAAAAATCAAAGTCGAAAAAACCAATAAAAAATAAATAATAATCATTAAAACCATGTTAAAAATAAAAGTTATTTTGGGAAGCATCCGCGAGGGCCGTTTTGGAGAAAAGCCGGCAAATTGGATAGTGGAAAAAGCAAAAGCAAAGGGGCTCGACGTCGAATTGTTGGACCTTAAGAATTACCCTCTGCCCATGTTCGCGGAGGCACAGGTCCCGGCGATGGTGAGCAGTAATTATCCGAACGAGGTCGCAAAAAAATGGGCGGCGAAGATCGGCGAAGCGGATGGATTCATCTTTGTGACGCCCGAATACAATCACGGATATTCTTCCGTGCTTAAGAACGCAATCGATTTCATCTTCGGCGAATGGAATAAAAAGCCCGCGGCATTCGTAGGCTATGGCGTGAACGGCGCTGCGCGCGCGGTGGAACAGCTTAAAATGGTGGTGAACAGCAACCTTCAGATGATCCCCGTGCCGATGGGAGTGAATATAAACAGCCCCTGGGGCCTGGTGAACGACCAAGGAATATTCGACACCTCTTCATTCGAGAAATCCGGCGATGTAATGCTCGATCAACTTATCTGGCTCGGCGATGCGCTGAAAGAAGCTCGGGCAAAGACCGTGGCATAGTCCCCTCTTCCATCTCTCGGTAGAAAACAAAAAGCCCCACTCTTTTTTGTCGGTCACGTTCCTCCGTGGCATTCCCGACAAAAAAGAGTGGGGCTTTTTGTTTTCTACAGCGGCTCGTCTGCGTCGAACTCCTGCAAAAACAATTCCTTTGTTGAAATAATTGCTATAGTTTATAGTTTTATTATTCGGTTTCTATTTTAGTTTTAATTTCTTTGAACTCGTTCTCCACCTCGACCAGGCGATCTTTGCTCAACTTGATCAACTCCCCCGCTTCGCGGATCTTTATGAGCGCTTCCTCAAGATCGATCTCTTCCTGTTCCTCAAACCAATCCGAGATCCGCTTGATGTCCTCCAGATATTTTTTTAGGTCGTGGGGCTTGTTTCCCGTTTCCGCTCCCGCCGCCGATTGTTTTGTTGTTTTCGCCATGATGCTGATTGTTAATACCGTGATTGATAGTTTTTATAACGGAATCGATTTCGCCGTCCGCAAGAGTAAGCAACATTTCGTCGCCGGGCGATAATCCCACCGTGCTCCGTACTACTTTACCATTCCTTCGCGCTATCGAGTAGCCCAGCCCAAGCTGGCGCGCCGGATCGTTATGCTTGATGGCCTGCGCGCCGAGGGCTACCATCCGCCGAGCACCCTCGAGCGACCGCTCGAAAATATTCACCAGTCCATTCCACGTGTTCGTGAGCGCGTTATCGACGCGCTGCAGTTCCAGCGGAAAACGATTGAGCAGACCGGCAAACTCGCGCACCTTTGCATACGCCTCCTCCCACGACCGACTGAGCAAGTGCGCGGCGGCGGTCGGCGTGCTCGTCATGTAGTCCGCGGCGAGCGCCATGAGCGGTACATCCTGATCGTGGCCGATGCCCGCGATCACCGGCACCGGAAAGTCGACGATCTCGCGCACGAGCGCCTCGTTGTTGAACGCCTGCAATGATTCGAGTGAGCCGCCGCCACGGATGATCACGAGCGCCTCGATGCCGGTACCACGCGAGCCTTCATCCTCTACCATCTCCCGCATCGCATGGATCGCGGCAAGAAGCGATGGCGCCGCCTGCGCGCCCTCCACGCGCGCGTCGATCACGTTCACCTTAAAGCCGAACTTTCCCAAATTATTTTCAAAATCATGAATGACCGCGCCTTTCATAGAAGTGATGACGCCGATGCGGGAAACATAATCCGGCAGAACACGCTTGCGCGCGGCGGCGAACACACCCTCGGCTTCCAACTTTTTGCGAAGATCGTCGTATGCCTTTTTCAACGCGCCCTCCCCTACGAGCTCCACCGTATCCGCCACGAACGATAGTCGTCCGTTGTTCGGATACACATTCGGATGGCCGTTCAGGATCACCTCCATCCCCACCTCGAGATTGATGCCGCACAGCTGATAGTTGCGCGCCCACATGATCGCATCGAGCGAGCCAGGGTTCTCTTTATCTTTGACACTGAAATATACGTGGCCGCTCGCCGCGCGTTTGAGCTCGGATATCTCGCCGATGATCCGCGCCGACTGCGACTTGAAGAATACATTGAGCAACTCGATGTATTGCGCGATGGTAAAAACTTTATCTTCGGTTAAACTCATAATATGTTTTAGAAAATTTTCACGTTTTCATTAACGATATTGAACATCTTTCCATACCCTATTCCATTAGGGTGAAGTCCATCCGCAAGATCCGCAAAAGGATCCAAGCGGTCGAACATTGGTATAAATATAACTCCGCAATCTCGAGCCGATTCCAACAATGCCAAATTATATTTCTCAATGATCTCATTCAAGAATCTTGTTCCAGTATGACGAATGAACCCGTCATCCGCCCTCGTCAGCCCCAACAGATAGATCTTCTGGGTATACTTTTGGGAAGATATTAACAATGCTTGAATATTTTTTTTAAAACGATCGAGGGGTACGTGCGTTTCTGTTTGGCCCGTAGAAATCTTCGCGTCGTTAAGGCCGACGCTGATTATAATGAGATCCGGAGAAATAGATTCTACCTCCGCCGAAAATCTTTTCAACACATCCTCCGAAGAGTCCCGACAAACGCCAAAATTATAAATTTCAATCTCGTCCTGCTTGAATAATGACGCCCGCCATCTGCCAACCCAACCGAGCCCCTCAGAATCGCATTTCCCATATACAATGCTGTCTCCCCATATGCCAATACGCATTTAATCGTTAAGAGAATATTTATTTATTTGCTTTCTCGTGCTGCGCCCTCTTATTGAAGTACGCACAATAATCGCAATCCACGCTCGCGACGGGAATTTTGCTGTCCATCAAACACTTGTGCAGATTCACGATCGTCTGCTCTATCCAATCGGTGTTGCCCACGTACGGGATCACTTTAATGTCGAACTCGAGCCGCGCATCGAACGCGGCGGCGTCCGCATCGCCATTGCAATACACGAAGTAACCGATTGGCGAAACTGTGAATCCGTTTTTACGGAATAACCATTGATATACTTCCATCTGCCGTTTGTAGCCGTCCTGCCACTCGGCGTCGAGCGTCACCTCTTCCGTTTTTGATGTTGCTTTGTAATCCACGATATATAACTCGCCCGTCGGTGCCACCCACACATCGTCCACACCTCCACGGATCAGCAGATTCGTCGGCTCGTGCAAAAATTGAATCCCACGGCGCAAAGAATCGCGCCACGCATCGAGTTCTTTGTGCGCGTACGGCACGGCGTCGATATCGTACTCTTTCATCAACGGATGCGCGGTGCCCGCGGCGCGATGGATATCAAACTCTTTCTTAAGCAGCGCGTCTACGGCGCTGTTCAAGCTGAACGGAAATCCCGGCGGACGCCCGGTGCCAAGGCGCTTGTCTATATAAAAACAGCGCGGGCACTGCACAAAAAGATCGATTCCACTCCGGCTAACCGTGAACGGCTCGTGCGACTTCGGGTCGAACAAATTCCGCGACCGCTGGGGATTATAGTAGGAGGACATGGTTGGATTATTTAATCTTATTATAATCTCTTGGCGGTAAAAAAATAGAGCGCCCAGATGAACGCTCTAACTCTTGCTCTTGCCGATAAAAAATCTTAATTCGCTCCAATCAACATTCTCCAATCGAAACGCTGCTAATCGATCGGCCACTTCATCCACCCAGCCACTCGCAACCTCGTCCGCAAATACGAAAAGTTCCTCGCGAGAATTATGACTATCGGACTCCGTACAACTCCATAGCTTAATCGTACTCGCAAGCACCTTGCCGCTGCGATTGGTATTGGTTGAAGTCATCTCAAATCTTTCCAGCACCAGTGCCTGTTTCCAATCCTGTGGGTAATACGATTTTTGGTGGACAGGACAATATTGCGCGACGCTCAGTTGCCATCCCCGAGGAAGATCAATTTTCTGATAAACCTCCTTAAGGAGAAACGAGAAGGTGAGGAACTGAATGAGATTTTCCACGTCTTCGCGAAGTTTCCTCAAAAATTCCGCATCCTGTCCTCCGTATTTATGGATTCTCAGGAGGCTTTCCGTGGCCTTTTGAAGATCAGATTTCATATATCCTCCTTATGGACATTGGATTACTGTCTTTTATATATCACGCTACCCGCGCTAGCGCAAACGGCAAATATATCCAAAAACGCAAAAGTCCGCTCCCCCGTCGGAGAGCGGACTTTTATCTTATAGACATGGATGTTCTTTCTTTTCTAGAGGCCAAATCCAAAATCGGCGGTCTGCCTTGCAAGTGCCATTCTGACGAGCTCCTTGATGAGCTGTGTTTCCACCTCAAGCACCGCCTTTATCTCCGAAAGATCCTTGAGAAGGCTGCGGTGGGTGTACGTTCCTTTTTTCTGGGTTCTGATAAGCATATTCGCGACGATTTGTTTGAGTTTATATATGAGCACGACCTTTGCTCGACTCCCGCGCGTTATTGCGCGGCATGTCTAGTACTACGCGCCATCCCGGCGGGATATTACAACAACCCTTTCGCAATCTTTAGGTGCATGTTGTCAACCTATGTGCTACAAAGAAAAAGTCCGTGCCCTTTATAAGAACACGGACTCGATAGATGCTTGATGGAATGTATTAGACTACTGAATATAGGTAGCCAAACTTCGGCAATTCGGCCCGAAGTTTCTCAAGCGCGTCTTCCCGTGAATCGTATGCAATGATCTGAACCACGGCTGGATTTCCACGAAGAAGCCGAGATAGTTTCCGGGTTTCCAGTTTTACCCGCTCGCAGAGAATCAGAACGGGAACGTCATTCTGATTGGCCATCTCAACCTCGATACCACCGCCCCAAGACGGTGCGATGGGAACGACAATGAGAAATGTGCTTCTGGTACAGACCTGAGCCCGTTCCGCGGCATCAATCTCCTGTGGAGTGTAGTCGGCATTTTTGATGGGGTCGTAATGCTCGTGAGGCACGAATCCTCTTGTGCCCGTCACTTCTTCGACAACATCTCCAATAGCCGAGTAAAAAACTTTGGCTTCCTCTTGTTCCGCCTTTGGGAGCTCGGTCAGAGGGCAACAGATATACGCTGATTTCTGATTCATATATCACCTCGTCTTTGGTTAAGTAGATTGTTGATGGTGGCTACTTGAGCTGTCTAGATTCAAGCAGAAAACAAAAGAGGGGTCAACGTTTGGATAGTGATTGCAGAATCACCCACTTCACGTCGTCAGATGTTTCAATCTCCCGATGCGGTGGCGTGAGTAAAGTCACTGGCTTGCTGTCGTTTGGAATTATTCTTCCTGCTCCACAGATTTTTCTCGTAGCGCAGAGTTCGTGAAACGGAATTTTTACAACGCCTTTCCCAAGTTCACTGTTGGTTGCACAAACAACTTCTTCACTATTAGCCATCAAGCAAACATGGCCAATGCCGTTATGTTCATCTGTACGCTTTCCGTGAACGAAAGGGCTACTCACAAAGAGCAAATCGCCAACTATAAGCAGTTCGTCTTGAGCTAGCTCTTTCCCTTCAGCCCTGCAAAATTCAAACTGCTGCCTTGGGCGACGTGGTATAGCAATGCCGTATTGTCCATATATCCACTTCGTAAAACTGGAGCAGTCGAAGTAGTGCGGCGCCTCCCACTGTCCTGATGGCAACTTCCAACTAGCTTTCCCGATGACGCTTTCCGATAGTGACACCATGTCTACGTCCACCCTACGAAAACCTTTCTCTTTAAGGATCTCGAATATGGCATCTTCATCCAGGGGCACGTCCATCGATTTCAGATCTACCGCACAACAATTGCCAACGGCTCGATACATCATCGTTCCCACCTCCCTGCATTTGTAAATGAACAAAAAAAACCGCCCGAGAGGGCAGTTTTCGAAGCCTTTGAAGATTCAAAGACTCCCCTCTCAGTTGCGGAAGTTATTGAGAGAAGAAGCAAAGCTGGACCAAGTGGAAATGTTCTTGTTTAAAAGCATAATTGAATTATATAGTCGCCCGCGCGGAAGTCAAATATCCAAAACTTTTCTATAAAATCCCTTTCGCAATCTTCTCCCGCATCTTTGCCACAACCGCATTAAAGAAAAATAGATTATGGAACGTGAGCAACGCGCCGCCGGTGATCTCATTCGCACGCACGAGGTGCGCAATGTATGCGCGCTGATATTTTTGGCAGACCATACATTCGCATTCCGCGTCGATCGGACCCTTGTCTTTCAAGAGCGCCGCCTTATTGAAATCCACGCGGCCTTCATGCGTGGCAATACCCACACCACCGGCGCCGCGACCGCGCACGCCACTTTTTTTGCTCACAAACGCGATGCCACGCCGCGCGTAGTGCGTCGGCACCGTGCAGTCAAAGGTGTCCACGCCACCTTTAATGATCAGCTCGATATCCTCCGGGTGCCCCATGCCGAGCAAGTGTCGCGGACGCTTTTGATCGAGCAATGGAATCACCCACTGCAAAACTTTCCGCGACTCGTCTTTTGATTCTCCAATATCGCCGCCGATGCCGAATCCATCAAAATCCATTTTGGTAATAAATTTTGCGCCCTCTTTGCGCAGGTCCTCAAAGTCCGCGCCCTGCACGATGCCGTACATCGCCTGCTTTGAAGTTCGCGCATCGAGAGAACGCTTTGCCCAACGGTGCGTCCGCGCGAGGGATTGCTTCATATACGTATGCGTGGCGCCTGGTGGCGGGCACTCGTCAAACGCGTACATGATGTCCGCGCCGAGTTGCTGTTGGATCGCAATTGACGTTTCCGGCGAGAGAAAAAGCTCTTCGCCGTTCATCGGCGAACGGAAATGCACGCCCTCTTCAGTCATCTTTACGTTGCTCGGCTGATGACCCTTCTCGATCGCCTTCTCCACTTTGCCCGGATAATATTTTATGGAAAATTTCCCCACGCCAAGATCGTGGCCGAATCCGAGACTGAAGACCTGGAATCCGCCCGAATCCGTCATCGTCGGCTTCGGCCAGTTCATGAATTTATTAATGCCGCCGCCGGCCTTCACGATCTTCTCTCCGGGCTGAAGATGCAGGTGGTATGTGTTCGAAATAAGCAGCTGCGTTCCTGTCGCCGCGATCTCATCACTGCGCAGGGCCTTCACCGCCGCAAGCGTTGCCACCGGCACGATCGCCGGCGTCATCACCTCGCCATGCGGCGTCTTGAGCACGCCCAGCCGCGCCGCAGACTTTTTAGACTTCTTTAATATTGAAAACTCGATCATCGAACGTATTGTACTCGAAAACTCAAGATAGAAAAACCCCCGGCGCGTTTTGCACCGAGGGTTTTTCTATCGTATGAGATTACTGCTGCGCCGGAATCATCGGACCGCCCGGGGTGCTTGTAACACCTCCCTGCACTCCCGTAACCGGCACGGCCACACCGCCGCCGCCATATCCTCCACGATCCTGCATCATCGGATATCCGCGATAGTAAGAACTACCAAACGCCGCATGAAGTTCATCGCGGAATTCTCCTGCCTTTACGCCAAGCGCAAACACAAAAACAAGAATGACGATTCCCACAACCCACCAGATCACGCGATGTCCGTGACCGCATCCACACCCACATCCGGCACCGCACGCGCACGTCGTCTTTCCCGTCGACACTATCTTCTGCCCGTCTTTTGTTTCATCCATTTTTAAATAATGTTAAAAACTGATTAATAAGCGACGACCTTTACTTTCTATCATTATACATTTATATTGACAATCAGTAAATCCACTGTGCGGGGTAAATTCTTCTATGGAAGATAACGCAAGCGATCGTTCGTTCACCGCTCTCCCCTCCTTTCAATCATACAGGGCAACGCGTGCAAAGGATCAATCGAGCGCCACATGCCTCAACCAATCCTGCAAGCTCTACAACAGAGCGCAATTTACCAATGGTCAAACCGTATGCCGGTCGTGCAAAACGCGATTTAACAAAGACTTGATACGCACGGTACTGACACCCGTCACATCGCCACCTTCTCATTTTCAAAACGGAAAGATGCCATCCGCCCATAAAAAGGAATTCGGGTTGAGCATCAGAAGACTTCGCGAAGACCGTGCCATCAGTCAACAGCAACTTGCAGAGGAAATGGGCGTTGCACGCACGTACGTTTCCAAAATTGAAAATGGCCACATTCTGCCCGGCATCGAACAATGCGTTAAGCTGGCGAATGCACTTAACATGAGGCTTTCCGAATTAATGGAAGAGACATTGGAAGCCATCATTTATCCTCCATTCGCTTCGGCGCCGCCATTCGAACATTGAGTCGATCATCAACCCATTCACCTCTCGCGCCTTTCCACGACGCGAGATTTTTTTCTGGAAAAAATCCCCGAAATCGGCTACAATCGAAGCATTATGGAACCGCAATACGACCACACGGAGGTCGAGAAAAAGATTTATAAACAGTGGGAAGATTCGGGATATTTTGATCCTGATGTTTGCATAGAGAAGGGCGTGACCGCGCGCGATGCGGAGCCGTTCAGTATCGTACTGCCGCCACCGAACGTTACGGGCACCCTGCACATGGGACACGCGGCGATGCTCGTGATCGAAGACGCGATGGTGCGCGTGAACCGCATGCGCGGAAAGAAAACGCTTTGGATCCCCGGCACCGACCACGCCGCAATCGCCACGCAGTCAAAAGTAGAAAAAGATATCGTCAAAGCCGAAGGAAAAAATCGCCACGATCTTGGCCGCGAGGAATTTTTAAATCGCGTCCGCGCCTTTGCACAGGAAAGCCATGATACGATCGTCAATCAGGTGAAGCGCATGGGCGCGTCGCTCGACTGGAGCCGCGAAGCCTACACGCTCGATGACAAGCGCGAAATCGCTGTTCGCACCGCGTTCAAAAAGATGTATGACCTCGGCTTGATCTATCGAGGCCACCGCGTAGTGAACTGGGACGTCAAAGGCCAAACCACAATCTCCGATGACGAAATAATCTACGAAGAACGCAAGGCCAAACTGTATACGTTCCGCTACGGCCTCCTTGCCGATGGCACACCATTCCCCATCGCCATCGCCACCACTCGCCTCGAGACGAAGTTCGGCGACACCGCCGTCGCGGTCCATCCATCGGACGAACAGTACAAACAATTCGTCGGAAAAACGTTCGACGTGGATTTTTGCGGCACCCCGCTCTCTATAAAAGTGATCGCAGACGAATCGGTGGAGAAAGATTTTGGCACGGGCGCGCTCGGTGTCACGCCCGCACACAGCATGATCGACTGGGAGATTGCCCAGCGGCACTCGCTCCCCTTCAAACAGATAATAGATGAATATGGAAAGATGATCGTGGAAAACCCGCTCGTCCACGGGAAAAAGACTGCCGAGGCACGAGAGATCGTCGCGGAAGAATTGCGCACGCGAGGACTTATCGAAAAAGAAGAAGAGATCGCTCAGAACGTTGCCACCGCCGAGCGCACTGGCGGCATCATTGAGCCCCTGCCGAAACTGCAATGGTTCATTGCAGTAAACAAACCGTTCGGTGATGTGAAAAAAACATTAAAGGAGCTGATGATCGACGCCGTAAAAAAAGATGGTGTCGTGATCCTGCCCGAGCGCTTCGAGCGGATTTATTTCAACTGGATTGAAAACTTGCGCGACTGGTGCATCTCGCGCCAAATCTGGTTCGGACATCAGATCCCGGTATGGTATAAAGACGATGAAATATTCGCCGGTGTTGCAGTGCCAGAGGGTGACGGATGGGCGCAGGATCCCGATACGCTCGACACATGGTTCTCGTCCGGGCTCTGGCCGTTCAGCACGCTCGGCTGGCCGGAAAAGACTGACGACCTCGCAACCTATTTCCCAAACGCGGTCCTCGAGACCGGCTACGATATTTTATTCTTCTGGGTGGCACGCATGATATTAATGAGCGAGGTGTTAATGGGCGGCGCGCCATTCAAGCGCGTCTACCTGCATGGCCTCGTCCGCGATGACAAGGGTCGCAAAATGTCAAAAAGCCTCGGCAACATCATCGACCCGCTCACGATGGCCGACAAGTACGGCGCGGATGCCACTCGTCTCTCGCTCGTGATCGGCGCCGCCGCGGGCAACGACATCAAGCTTTCCGAAGACCGCATCCGCGGCTATCGCAACTTCTCCACCAAACTGTGGAACATCGCGCGGTTCATTAACATGAACAAGCCGGCTGATTTTGAAAATGAAAAAACGACCGCAGAGGCCGCCATCGCCACGCGCGAAGAAATAAAAGAGTTGGACACGCTCAAGCTTGAAGTCACCAAGTATATCGACAATTTTGAATTCCACCTCGCCGGAGAAAAACTTTACCACTACACGTGGCACCGCCTCGCAGACGAAATTATAGAGCAGGAAAAGAAGACACTTGCCGATGGCACCGACGCGGAGAAAGCGGAGTCATATGCGTTGCTTGAGCATCTGCTCCTCGGATCGCTCACCATGCTTCATCCATTCATGCCGTTCATCACCGAAGAGATCTATCAGATCTTCCGCCCGGGGAAAATGTTGATGGTTGAAAAGTGGTAACTTGATTGACGAAATTTATAGAAGGATGTATTCTATTGCCAGCAGGTTTTTTTGTATAAATCACTAAGAGGTGGCGGGACATGAATATTGAAGATGCTATCGCGACCATCAAGATAGCTGCGTCGAAATTCGAGAATTTGTCTCCAAAATGCCGGAAAATAGCCGAGCTTATCGGAGAGAGATACGCTCCAAAACAGATCGCTTCTTTATTGGGAAAAAGCTTCGAAACCGTCCATTCCCAGATCAGGGTTTGTAAGGAAAGTATGGGGGTATTAACCACCTCACAGCTTGCAATAGCCATGTATTGGAGAGAACTTTCAGAAGCAAAGAATCTCACACCACCGACCCGACCCATCGCAGAGATCGTAACACCCCGCGAACTTGAGATTGCCTATTACATCGTTGATGGATATAGCGATCTCAATATCGCGGCGAATCTTGAAATAACAGAGGAGACAGTTGGTCGTCATATCACAAATCTTTCGGCTGCATTAGGGGTCTCCAACCGGACCGCAATCGCGCGCCGCGTTCTGTACGAAGAATTCTGCAACCGCAACCTGTCCCCGGTGCCTCAATGAGGCCCGGGGATTTTCATGATTAAATGGTAGAATAAAGCTATGTTGATGCTCGTCCTCTCGATCCTCGCCGGAATACTCCCGGGCTTTGCGTGGCTCGTTTTTTATCTGGGCGAAGCGACGCATGCGGAGCCAAAGCGGCTCATCGTGTTCACATTCATCGCGGGCATAGCGTTTGGATTCTTTACCGTTGCAATCGAGAATATCTTCAATGGATGGGCAACAGGCATCGGCATTCAGGAACTCTCGCTTCTCTCATTATTCGGCCTGGCCATCATTGAGGAGGTGATGAAGTTTGCCGCCGCGCACTTTGCGATCAACCGCGCGCCGGAGTTCAACGAGCCGGTGGACGCGATGATCTACATGATCGTCGCCGCGCTCGGCTTCGCGACGCTCGAGAACATCGGCGCGATAGCGAGCATCACGCCGTCGGCGACGCTCATCCCCGCGGTGCTCGAGACCATATCATTGCGCTTTGTGGGCGCCACGCTCCTCCATACGCTCACGTCGGGCATCGTCGGCTACTATTGGGCGGTCGGCATCGTAGAGGGCAAGGTAAAGCGCTTTCTCGTGATTGGCATCACGGTCGCCGCGATTTTGCACGCCACCTTCAACTATCTTATACTTACCTATGGAGGTGCCGTCTATTCTGTGATATTCTTAATTATCGTCGGGTTCTTCGTATTGAACGATTTCGAGGCACTCAAAGCAAAGCCGATAAACCTCATCGTATAAATAATTCATTAAAACAATATGATCATAAACAGCGAGGATGAGAGATTTTTCGAGGATCTTGCCGGGGCAAAGACGGAGGCCGACGGCGAATACGGCGTAGAGCTTGTAAAGGCATCGACTGGCGCCGTTACTGCCCGCGCGGCATCAGTCGCACCCAAGATGATCCACACCAAAGAAGAAAAGGAAGATCTCTGGGCTGATGGTGAACCGGAAGGACAGCTGACGGTCGACGTCTATCAGACGCCGGACGACATCGTGGTGGAATCCGCGATCGCGGGCGTAGCGCCGGATGATATCGACGTAAATGTCACTACCGACTCGATCTCCATCCGCGGATCGCGCAAGCGCGAGAAGGCGGTGCGCGACGAGGACTATCTCTATCAGGAATGCTATTGGGGGAAGTTTGGCCGCTCTATCATATTGCCGCAGGAGGTGGATCCGGAAGGCGCGGTGGTAAAATTTAAGAATGGAATCCTCACCGTGACCCTGCCAAAAGCAAACAAGAAGAAGATCCATAAGCTCAAAATCCGGGTGGATTAAGGGCCTACGAGGCATAGCTTTTGAAAGGACGGCGTTCCAGCCTGCTGGCTTGCCGCCTTGGCTCTCAGCGCCTTCGCGCTTTCGAGACACCTTTCAAAAGCTGTATCTCTTAGGCCCACAATCAAGACCAATTCATCAACTTGCGTAAATTATTCTTTTCCGCTATAATCTTTCAGTAATTTAATCAACCAAAGACATGAGGAAATGCGCACGATGCGAGAAAACTTCACAGATGGGCGGACACCGGATTTTGCTCCGCGGCCATTATAACCCTACGAACTGGACCCGAAAGTACCCGAATTTGCAGTACGCAACGATTGATGGCAAGCGCCAGCTCGTCTGCACCGGTTGCCTCAGAACTTTGCACAAAGCACCGCACAAGGTGGTAAGAAAGACGGCGGGAGCGGCTAAATAAGAAAATTTTTTGTGGTAAAATAAGGAGGTGAAAGAAAAATTCGAATCGCCACAAATTGAAAGCGATCCCGAGCTTGAATATCAAGCCCTCTCCGGGAAGGAGAAGTTTGAGCGTCTTCTTGGTCTTTTTGGAACCGAAGCTGCACGAGCGGGGTTTATTGAAACCTGTGAAAAATACGTCGCAGAACGAAGATTGAACTCTAGTTCAGGAAGAAGTGAATACGCGGGGACAAAGCAAACGTATTCTCCCCCAAAAAGAGCTGCGCTCCATAATAAAATTATGGATACGCTTACGAAGCTCGCAACACAACACAAAAAGATTGATCCTGTAACACGAAAAGTATTATTTGAAGCTGCTACCCGAGAAACGATGGCTTCTATCGCACAGGAGTGGGTCTCCGCAAATGAATACGGAGAAGATACAGACGAGGATCAACAGGCACGCAAAGGAACCTCTTCAATCACCGCCTTTTATCATTCAAGAGGGCAAGATTAATAATCAAAGCGGGCCGTAGTATACCGGTAGTACGAGCGCATGGGGTGCGTTTAGAGCGGGTTCAATTCCCGCCGGCCCGACAACTTAAAATAATAACAGCCCTTCGCCGAATTATTCTTATCACGAGGCGAAGGGCTGTTATTATTTTTCGAGTGTAATTAAATTATTCCCGTAGCCAATTCCAAATTCGCGTAAGAATACCTTGCGGTTTTTCCGCATGAGCGTGGCGGCGCGAACGGTGCTGCATCATCTCTTTTATCTCCGGCACTTTTGCGACGCCGGTGCGATAGCCTTCCTCGATGATCTCTGCGCTCTTCTTAAAATCGGACGGTGTGTATGCGCCGAGATCGGGCTCGATCAAAATATCAACATTCTGCGGAACAAGGTGGCGCTGATGGCTCGCAAGGATGCTTATGGTATTCGTCATCACATCGATTACATTTTTTACTTCCCTACGCGCATGCCAACGAACAACGTTCACGCCGATCCGTATTTCGGCGCCCATATCGTGCAAGGGGGAAAGCGGAAGATTTTCGGTCAATCCTCCGTCAACGAACTTTCTTCCGTCGATCTCTACGGGAACGAACATCCCGGGGATGCACGTACTCGCGCGTACGGCGAGCGCGGCGCGACCGCGGCGCAGAACCACCCGTTCGCCGTCTTCGATATCCGTCACGACGATCGCAAGCGGAGTATTCGCCTCCTCAATCCCTTTTTTTCCGATGTGCTTTTCTACTTCTGTTTCAACGCCACGATTAGATGCAAATCCAAGCAGTGAATTAGGAAAGCTCGATACGAATGACCAGTTCAGTTTGGCCGCGACGGCCTTCATCTCCTCGGTGGTCATACCAAACGCATAGCCGGTCGCGACGAGCGCGCCGGCGCTCGTTCCCGCGATGCAGTCGATGGGGATGTCGTTCTCCATGAGCGCCGCAAGCACCCCGACGTGCGCCATGCCGAGTGCCCCGCCACCGCCAAGCGCGACACCTATCCGCCGCCTCGTTTGTATTCCCCGCTTCTGCTTCATGCTTTTATTATACCGCTAAACAAAGCTTCATAGAGGGAGTACAATGAATTTAATCAAATGGAACAAACTTTTATTCTAAACGCCGCAAACGAACTGACGGAACACATCATGTACCACAAGCTCGCCTTGATGGAGAAGGAACCGGCGAACCGCGAGGCGCTCGAGCGGCTTTCGGCGCAGGAGAAGACGCACTACGAGTTTTGGCAATCACTCCTGCCGGAGGCGGAGGCAAAGAAGATTCGCGCGCGGTGGTATACCGTCTGGGGAATCTCATTTTTACGTATGGCATTCGGCGTGACGTTCATCACAAAGTTTCTCGAGACGCACGAAAAGGATTCCCAAAAAAAGTATGCAGCGATTGCGGCCGCCATTCCCGAATCGCACAAAGTTCGCTTTGCGCAGATCATAGAGGACGAGAAATCTCATGAGCGGGCGCTGATCGCCCAGCTCAAAGAGAAGCGCGTGAGCTACATCGGATTCATCGTGCTCGGTCTCGCCGACGCGATCGTGGAGATCACGGGCGTCCACGCCGGCTTCCTCGGCGTCACCGGCTCCACGCTTATCGCCGGCGTCGCCGGCGTCATCGTGGGATTCTCCGCGGCGATCTCGATGGGCTCAGCGGGATATCTGCAGGCCAAGCAGGACCCGGGGAAATCCGCAATCCTTTCCGGATTCATCACATGGGCGTCGTACTTCTGCTCTGTCATCCTGCTCGCGCTCCCCTACTTCCTTATCCGCGTGATGATCCCGGCATTCATCGTTTCTGCATCGGTCGGCATCGTGCTCGTTGCCGGATTCACCTTCTACGGCGCAATCGTCTTTGACCGAAAGTTCTGGCGCGAATTCGCCGAGACCGTCGCACTCATGCTCGGCACCGCACTCGCCACGTTCCTCCTCGGCGTCGTCGTCGGCAGCGTGTTCCACATCAACACCGCAAATTTTTAGAAGATCGACTGCTTAAAAATATCGGCAAGGCAAAGAGTACCGACGAGACGTACCGGCGGGTACGTTAAGGAGGCATGATGAAGCCGCAGCCATATTTTTAAGCAGAAGCCACCAAGCGTTGCATAACCACAAACAAAAATCCGACCGGATGGTCGGATTTTTGTTAAATCCCGTCAGATTTCTGGCGCAACAGCCAGGTGGGTAAGCTCAACTGCGGCCCACGGGCGGCAGAGATTTGCTTTCCCAATTAATATTGTTTGATCCGAAATCTGCGCGGGATCTAACTCTATTATACCACTGCCCCGGCAAAAGATATCAATGTGCATAGAATCATCCTGCCACAACACCCATTAAATCTATATTAAAAGAGTTTTGGCTTCCCTATTGCAAAGCATATTCTCATTCCTATAAAAAACGAAGACAGTGATTTTTTGACGCAAGGGGTATTCCGCCCGTCGATGTCATCAACCTTGATCTCCGTGTGAAAAAACTGGAAAAGAAGGCTGGATTGCAGTAGAATCCTAGTGCTATGAAGCCACAAACCCGCAAGCGCATATTCTATGTGTTCATTCTTTTATTTGTCGTCATCGGCGCGGCGGTCGTACTCTACGCCGAAGGGTGGCGCATCAATTCTTCCACGCTCGTGGCAGAGAAAGCGGGCGGTATTTACATACGCTCATATCCCAATAATGCGCTGATAACGCTGAATGGAAAACCTGTTCAGAACCAATCGGCATTTATGAGTCCCGGGACGTTCATCTCCGGTCTTTTCCCAAAGGTATACACGCTCACCCTTTCGGCTCCGGGCTATGACACATGGACGGAGGATCCGCAGATCGTGCCGTCGCTCGTGACCGAAATGAAGTATGCCGTGCTCGTGCCAAAGGCAGCGACGAACGTCGCGACCACCACTCCGGCAGTGGCAGATTTTTTTGAGGCGGATGGCGAAGTGGTCGTAACGAACGCGAGCGCAACGATCTCCTGGCTCGAAAAGACGATCGGATACGGTACGGTCGTAAGCCACAGCACCGATCTGAGGACCGCAATCATCCGCACGGTGAGCTCAAAAACTGGCATCGCCACCTATTCCGTTTATGATTTTAGCGCCGCCACGAGCACCAATTTTTCCGCATTGTTAAAGCAATCGGGCATCCGGCCAACGCCGACCACGAACGTCTTCGTTGACCCTTACGACGATACGAGTATGATCGTGCAGACCCCGACGCAAATTGTGGCCATCGACTCGGGCACGTATCGAGCTACGGTTGTCGACACCGCACCCGCGGGCGAGACGATCGAATCCCCTATCGCCGTATCGCCGTCGGTCATAGCATGGGCGCGCTATACCGCGGGAGCGGGCGGCGCTACTGGCTCTTCCAGCGCTTTGAACGCCCACGGCACTTCGCAGATTGTCGTCTACGACAAATTCTCCGGTAATACGATCGATAGTTCACTCACTCTTAATGGTTCAATAAAGCAGCTCGCATGGGTGCGCAACAACGTCCTCGGAATACTCGCAAGTGACAACACACTTTATCTCTATAACGTGCCGAACGAGCAACTCTCCACACTCGCCGACGACGTGAAGCAATTCTATCCCACAAACGACGACACGGCGCTCGCGGCGCTCGAGTACAACAGCCTGGAGGTCTTCTCTTTCGCAACACAGGACTATTATCGCTTTGCCCTCCCCGACGTTGCAGATGCGCAGGGACTCATCTGGTACAAAGACGATGCGCACCTCTTTGTGCAATATCCTGGGCGCGTCGCATTCCTTGATCTTGCTGATATCAACCTAAAAAATCTCACCACAGTCTCTGCGGGAACGGACGCGGCGTACGATCCGCAGGAAAATGCCCTGTATCTTATCGATCAGGGTCAGAAACTTCTTCGCTTCGATTTTCCGGAATAGTGTTGTTCGATACGTGACGCCGCGCGCGGACGAGTAGCTCCTTTTGCACCAGTCGCGCCTTGGTCTTTCCCACCGCCGGCAGAACGATCTTATTATGCGCCGGATCATGCTCCGAACCGATCATAGTGATGATGATCTGGCTCACGCCCGCCATCCGATCCAGCGGGCCGCGCTGGATGCTCACATTCTGGATCTGGTGATACAACGCCGCGAGCTCGTTGCGCACGATATATCCGCGAGTCATGACAAATGCCTCGTCGGTAAACATGTAGGTGTAAAAGCGGTATTCCATGTATGTCCATAAAAGGACCATCAAGAAATAAAGCGCGCTTATAAGCAAGAGTAATTGCGCACCGTAATCCACAAACGGCACATAAAATGGCGGTGTCCATCGCTCGCCGTACCAGAGTGCCGCGGTCAGGACGAATAAAAAGATAGCGACCTTGATCCGCTTCGAGAGGAAGAGAATGAATGCGCGCTTGCCGAGAGAATGCTTCCGTTGGTTTTCCATCCCTATAACTATTATCGTATAGATATATTATAATACATTTATAGCACCTGCATGAAACTTCCCCACTCGCTCCGCGCAATCATCCTTTTACTCCGCATCGCGCTCGGGCTCAACTTCTTTTACCTTGGCTTCAGCGTGCTTTTCAATCATTCGCTCGGCACGCAGATCCGGGCGCAGTCTTTTGGCAATCTCTACTCCTGGCTCGCCGCGCCGGTCGTCCAGGGCGGCTGGGTGCAGCCGGTGGCACAATGGGCGTTCCTTATCATCGGCATCTGCCTTATAGCCGGATTACTCACGCGCCTGGCGTCCATTGCGGGCATTATCCTCACATTGCTGAGCTATCTCCCCACCGTGAGCTACGCCGCGCTCAGCGTCTCGCAATTCATCAACGACGAGGTGATCGTCGTCATCTGCCTGCTTATTCTTGTCTTCGCGAACGCGGGAAGCTACCTCGGGTTGGATACCTTTATCCACTTTCACCGGCCGACGAAAGTGCAAAAATAACCAACACTGTTGAGCGAGTGAGTGTGCTTACGCTGGAGCGAAACAGTGTTGGTTATTTATTTTCCTGCTTCTATTTCTAAAAGGCGATTATACTTTGCCACACGCTCCCCACGCGCAGGTGCACCAAGTTTGAAACCATCTGCCGCAACACCATAAGCGAGGTCGGCAATAAAGTCATCGTTCGTCTCGCCGCTGCGATGCGACACGACGACCGCCCAGCGATACTGCCGCGCAAGGCGTACGGCGTTCAACGTCTCCGTGACGGTCCCGATCTGATTCGGCTTGATGATAATGGCGTTAACGCTCTTCTTGGCCTGCGCCATTTCCATGCGATCGGTGTTTGTGGTGGTCAGGTCATCACCGGCAATCCAGAGCTTGGATTTTACGCTTGCATTATTTTCGACATTCGCCGCCGTGAACGCCGCAAAACTCTTGAAGTCGTTCTCGCCGAACGGATCTTCTATATAAAGTGGTTGATATTCTTTGATGAGCTTCTTATAAATATTATTAAGCTGCTGACGCGATAATCCTTTGATGTCCGTCGCGGCGGCATCGATGCCAAAGTCTATTTTTTTATCCAATGTTAATTTCTTGGCTACCGCGCGGAGCATCTGGAATGGCTCGAGGTCGTTCTTAAAATTTGGCGCAAAGCCGCCTTCGTCGCCAAGGTTTGCCGCGCCACGGCCCTTTGCCCTTACGAGCGCCGCGCCAAGTGCGTGATAGATCGCAGTGCCAACATCAACCGATTCCTTGAATGTGCGGCATTTTGGGATGATTAAATATTCCTGAAAATGCAGATTGTTGCCCGCGTGCAGGCCGCCGTTCACGACATTCATAAAAAGACGCGGGTGCAGGGTCGTCGCCGTCGGATCCACCCAAAGGCCGTAGACGTCGCGGATGTGCTTCCAAAGCGGCACTTTTTTGGTACGCGCGGCGGCGCGGAGGAACGCGATCGAAACGGCAAGGATGGCATTCGCGCCAAGGCGCGACTTTGTGGGCGTGCCGTCAAGGCGCACTAAAAATTCATCCACCGCCGCCTGATCGAGAAAATCCTTATGGATGATGCGCGTGGCGATCGTCGTCTTGATATTTTTTACCGCCGCCGCCGCTGGCAAAGCGTGCGCCTCCGTGGCGCCCGTGCTCTTGCCCTGCGGCACCGATGCCGTGGCGCGAATGCCGTTCTGTAACGTAAGCGCGACTTCCACCGTCCATTGTCCACGAGAATCGAGGATCTGACGCGCGCTGAGGGAAGTTATCTTCATGCGATTGGTGTCGGGAGTGGAACCGGCGCAGGCGGCTGTTGCTTTGGTGGCGGGACAACGTTTATCGGCGCACCATTCACAAACGCAACGATATTGTCGATTGTGGTATCGAGAATGCGAAGGAACGCTTCGCGTGTGTTGAACGCGTTGTGCGGCGTAACGATGACGTTTGGCATCGCAACGAGATCGGCGTCGACGCTCATATCCCCTGCTTTCATCTCCGCCTCTTCTTCCAGCACGTCGATGCCCGCTCCGGCGAGCGTGCCATCCTTCAACGCGCTCACGAGCGCCGCCGTTTCCATGATCGCACCGCGCGCGGTGTTGATGAGGATTGCGCCGCGCTTGATCAGATGAACATTGCCTGCATTGATGAGATGATGCGTGGATGGAAGATACGGTGCGTGGATCGTGATGACATCGCTTTGCGCAAGCAGATCTTCCAATGACAAGTATGCAAAATCCATTTCCTTCGCGAACGCGTCGTCGTGGTACACGTCATACGCGACCACCTTCATATTGAAACCTTTCGCCATGCGGATCGCGTGCTTGCCGATGCGGCCGGTGCCCACGACGCCGATCGTTTTGCCCGCAAGGTCAAAGCCCGTTAGCCCGTCGTTCGTAAATTTGTGCTCCACGCGGATGCGGTCGCGCGCTTGGAATAGCTTTCGCGAGAGCGCAAGGATAAGCGCGAATGCGAACTCGGCGACGGTGTTCTCACCATACCCGGGAACCGACGTGACGGGAATCCCCCGCGCGGCGGCGGCGGCGAGGTCAATATGATCGTAGCCCGTGGAAAGCGTTGTGATGAGTTTGAGGTTCGGCAACGCGGCGATCGTCGGCGCGTCCACTGCGGAGTCCATAAAGACGGCGAGGATGTCGAAGTTCGTGTCCGTGGGAACAAGGCTGTTGTTGATCCCCTCGTCCACGAACGCCACCTCCACGCCCGCAGCCTTGAGCTTCTCGCTCGCCTCCAAATATTTCTCGCCATCGTCCCCCACCCGCTTTAAGTTAAAAAATATTGCTTTGTGTGTCATAGAGATATTATACACCAAATATGCCCGCGTGGGGGCTAGTAGAGGATGTTCGGACTTATTTTTTCCTCGATTTTGGAGTGTGGGATGAAGTTCAAATAAAATTATCGAATCCCTTCATAAAAACTATTTTTTAAATAACACTGAACTCCGAGCTTACTGGCATCAAAATGCGGCTCAGGGATTTTTTTGGGATCGATCCACAACCATGCTTCGCATTTATCTGGTTCCATGAGTTTCAAATCACCCTCATATTTATCGGCAAGAAGAACCACAGAAATATAATGCTTACCTTCCTCTTTGTAAGTTTCAAGATTATTCGTTATTGCTATCACGCGAGGATTCTTAACATCTAAATCTGTTTCCTCTTTGATCTCGCGGATAGCGCCAGCTTCAAAAGTCTCTCCCAAATCAAGATGTCCTCCAGGAATTGAATATTTCTGAGCATGGCTCCCTTTTCTTTTCCCTACCAAAATTTCTCCCCTGCTATTAACAATAACGACACCCAGCCCAACTTTCGGTCGTTCTTCCATATAAAAAGCATACCAAACAAAAGTTAAAATGTCTTTGCGGGCAGCGTGGAGCAAAGTTCAAGCAAGTTTAGTAATAAAAAAGGGCTTCATATTGAAGCCCTTGCCTTCCTAAGCCTGTCGGAGGCAAAAGAAAACGAAGCGAAGAAGATGAAGTAGTCGAGTAGGATCGCCCCTAGTATTCCGACCGCGAGGCACCACCAGAAGGCCATGCGATCTGCTTCTGCGAACGCTGTCGCCACTTCGGGGTCGAACGAGAAGTAGCAGGCCAGCTGGTAAAGCCAGTACAACCCTACGGTTGCCGCCGGGCAGATAAGCCATGCGGCTGCCATCCATCCGAGAGACTTCTGTTTTTCCCGTTGCCAATGAGTACATTCTGAAATCATGGACGCTCTCCTTCTAAATCATAGAATAAGATAGTTAGCGAGCTATGTCAACCTGGTGGAGCGAGGGATTCGAACCCGCTTCTCTTATTTGGTAAAAGTAAGATCTTACCAATATAAACGACCACCCCACAACAGAATAAAACATCAGCCATTAAAACTATCTAAAACAAAAACAGCCGCATTTGTTGCAGCTGTTTTTGAGCCAAATGGGGTTTTCGCCTACAGATTATGTAGACCCTATTTTCTTCATCATTATACTCTTCCCACTCGCCAAGTCAAATAAGATTTAACGGTTTTTTAATCTTATTTCGAGCGCTATTTCGCCCGCTTCCCCTTCATCTTGGCTTCCTCTTTTGCGATCGCGATCGTGGTCGGGACGACGGTGTCCGGGTTCAACGAAATGCTCTCAATCCCGCGCGTCACGAGGAACTGCGCGAAGTCCGGATAGTCCGACGGCGCCTGTCCGCAGATGCCGATGTACTTTTTGCGTGCGCGGCATTTCTTGATGATGTCGCCAATCAGGATCTTCACCGCCTCGTTGTTCTCATTCGCGATCTTGGTGACGATGCCGGAGTCACGGTCGAGTCCGAGCGTCAGCTGGGTAAGGTCGTTCGAGCCGATGGACATGCCGTCAAAGATATCGAGGAACTTGTCCGCGAGTAAAACGTTCGATGGGATCTCGCACATCACGTAGATCGGGGTAATCGCCTTCGCGCTCAACTTCTTCTTTTTGGCGATATAATTCGTCACCAATCCCGCCTCCGCCATCGTCTCTTGCACCTTGATGCCCTCATCCACCGTGCGACAGAACGGTACCATCGGGATCACGTTCGTGAGACCCATATCCTCGCGCACCATCTTCATCGCCGCGACCTCCATCATGAACGCCGGCTTGAACTTGGGGTCGTAGTACCGCGACGCGCCGCGCCAGCCGAGCATCGGATTCTCTTCGCGCGGTTCATATGCCTCGCCGCCGAGCAATGTACGATATTCGTTCGTCTTAAAGTCCGAAAAGCGCACGATCACTTTGCGCGGATAGAACGCCGCACCGATCTTTGCAATGCCGTATGCCAAGTTGTCTGTGTAATATTGCTTCGGATCTTTCCAGCCGACGATCTTCTTCTCAATCGCGGCACGCACGATCGGCGCCTGGTCCTTTAAGTTAAGCAATGCCATCGGATGCAATCCCATCTTGGATGCAATGATAAATTCCTCGCGTGCAAGGCCCACGCCATCGTTCGGTAAGAATGATATCTCGAATGCGCTGTCCGCGACGGCGACGTTCACCATTACTTTTGTTTTGGTCTTTGGGATCTTCTTGAGGTCGTGCTCAACAACTTTGAACTTGAGCGCGCCCTTGTAAATATTGCCGCCGCTGCCCGTGGTATCCACAGTGATCTCTTCTCCTGTTTTTATCAGCTTCGTCGCCTTCTCCGTCCCCACGATCGCCGGAATGCCAAGCTCGCGGCTGACGATTGCCGCGTGCGATGTTCGTCCGCCCTTGTCTGTGACGATCGCCGATGCCATCTTCATGATCGGCTCCCAATCCGGGTCGGTCATCGTCGTCACAAGGATCTCACCTTTTTTGAAATCACCGATGTGCTTTGCCTCCAAAATAATATGTGCCTTGCCCGTCGCGATCTTCGAACCGACGGAGGCGCCGGTCAAAATTGCCGGCTTCGTTTCCTGTGGAACATATTCCGTGAGCTTTGAAAAGTCGCGGCCGGCCTGGATCGTTTCCGGGCGCGCCTGCACGATGAAGATCTCACCCGTCACACCGTCCTTTGCCCATTCCATATCCATCGGCGTCCACTTTTTATAGTGGTCGGTGTAATGCTTCTCTATCATAGTGCCCCATGTGGCAAGTTGGGCAACCTCTTTGTCTGTGAGCACGAACGAATCGCGCTCTTCCGTACTCGTGTTTACGATCTTTGTCTGCTGAATGCTCGAGACGGCGGTGCCCGCGTGCGGGTGATAGATCATCTTGCGCATCTTTACGCCAAGCTTCCGTTCAATGATCGGACGCTTGGTCTTTGCCGTAAGGCCTTCCTTCCAGATAATAAACTCATCCGGCGTCACCTCGCCTTTTACGATCATCTCGCCGAGTCCCCACGAGCCGTTAATGATGACGATGTCTTTGAATCCTGATTCTGTGTCCACCGAGAACATGACGCCCGAGCACGCCTTATCCGAGCGCACCATCTTCTGCACACCGGCGGAGAGCGCGATCTTCAAGTGATCGAAGCCGCGGTCCGCGCGATACGAGATCGCGCGATCGGTAAAGAGCGATGCCATGGTCGCGCGGACCGCGACGGCCACCTGCTTCGCGCCACGGATGCCAAGGTAACTCTCCTGCTCGCCCGCAAAGCTCGCGCCCGGCAGATCCTCGGCGGTCGCGGACGATCGCACGGCCACATCCGCATTCTTGCCATACCGCTTCTCTATAAAATCGCGATACGCGTTCACAATGTCCTCATCCAGGTCCTTCGGAAATTCCGTAGCGACGATCTTCTCCCGGATCAACTTGCCCACGCGCTCGAGCTCCTTCAAATTCTTGGTATTAAGGCCTTTTAATGTTTCTTTAATGAACTTATCGAGACCGGTGCTCGCCAAAAAGTAATAATATGCATCGGCGGTGACGGTGAATCCCGACGGCACCGGCACGCCTTTCGAGCCAAGCGTTCGGATCATCTCGCCGAGCGATGCATTCTTGCCTCCCACCATCCCAACATCCTTAATGCCCACCTCTTCGAACTTGAGAATATATTTTTTCATATTTTTTTAATTTTTATTGTTTAATTGAATTTTTAATATTTTAAAGCAATGATCAAATCCGACACATTCGATCCCGTATCTCCCGTCATCACGTAATTCCCGATCTTTTCGAATAACGCGTACGTATCGTTCGCCGCGCGGAACGATTCCGTGTCAACACGAGCGTCAATCGCGGCCTTTCTTGTTATAGTATCGCATATTGCGCCCGCAAATGCGCCATGATCCCGGCCGTCGGACGCGAATGACAATACCTCCTCTCCGTCGTCCACGAATCGCAGGGCGGAGGCGCAGAGTTCCAGGTTTCTCCCGCCGCGACCGGCGGGATTGCGCACCGTCACGGTCGTTTCGCCCGCCCACAGCAACGCGGTATGCGGTGACGCGGCGCGGATCGCATCCACAATCATCTTACCGACATCGTCCGCGTCACCCGTGAGCTCGCTGCCGCGAATCTCCGCCGCAAAGCCAAGCCGCGCCGCCGTCGTTTGCATCGCCTCGAGCGCATGACGGTTGGAAACAACGAGGATATTAGAAACCTTTGCAAAATAATTATCTTCCTTTGGGGTCTCAATGAGACCGCACTTTTCAAGATTGCATGTTTGGAGCACATTATATTTTACAAGTACCGCGGCGGCATCCTCGATGGTCGTCATGTCCTTTACCGTCGGCCCCGAGGCAATGGACGAAAGCTCATCGCCCACGACGTCCGAAAAGATGAGCGATACCACGCGTGCCGGATATGCGGCCTTGGCCAAGTTGCCGCCGCGGGCGCGCGAAAGATGTTTACGAATGATGTTGATCTCCTGGATCGTCGCGCCCGCATTGATGAGCGCGGTCATAATAGGAATCTCCTCGCGGCTTGCCGGATCTTCCGGGAAGAAAAGCAGGGTCGATCCGCCGCCGGAGATAATAAATATCACGAGGTCTTTTTCCGTCAGTCCGCCGAGTGCCGCGACGATCGCTTCCGCCGCGCGCAAATTCTCCGTCGAAGGCAACGGATGCGTCCCGCAAAATATCTTAAGGTGCGCGAGCGGCGGACATACCGCCACATCCACCACGACGCCATCCGCGATCCGATCGCCCAATAATCCTTCCGCGAAAATTCCCGCCACGGCGGCACATTTTCCGACGGCGACAAACACGATCCTTCCCACCAGGGAAAGATCGATCACCTGATCCGCAAGCGATAATCGCTCCCCTTCCAGCCGCATCGTCTTCTGTAACACCTCTTTTGTATCGATTGATTCGTACCCTGCCTCCGCAATGTTCAAGAGTGCGCGTCGCGCGTCGGTCGTCGCAAGCTCGTCAAAGTTTTGGATCTTCATGATGGTATTAGTTTATCACGGACGCTCATGCCGCGACGGCGGTCCCTTTTCCAACCGCATCGGCGATCGTTGCATACCCGTCACGCGCAAGGAGCTTCACGAGTCCCTGGTTGATCCGCTTGACCGCCATCGGACCGCCGTAGATAAGGCCGGTCACCATCTGCACGAGCGATGCCCCCGCTTTGATCTTTTCGTACGCATCCTCCGCGGTGAACACGCCACCGAGCCCGATCAGAATATATTTGCCGCCCGTCTTTTTATAGATATGACGGATCATCATCGTGGAAAGCTGTTTTATCGGCGCACCGGAGATACCGCCCTCCGGAATAACATCGAGCTTCTCTTGTGACGAACGCAGATGCAAAAGGCTGCGATCCTTTGAAAGATTCCCGAGCACAAACCCATCCACCATAGGATACTTTTCCACGACCGCGACAATCGCATCCACCTCGTCCATCGCAAGATGCGTGGAAAGCTTAAGAAATACCGGCCGCAGTTTTTCCACGCGTGAAAGCGCGGCAAGCAGCGAGTCCAACATCGCCGGATCCTGGAATGTACAGCCGTCCTGAGCGTTCGGACAGGAAACGTTCAGCGTGACGTAAGAAAAATATCGCGCGAGCATCGTATACGTCGCCACGTAATCCTCCACCGATTTCTCTCCTTTGATGTCCGCGCGATTGGTCTTTGCAATGTTAATACCAACGGGAAACGTAAATTTCATCCGCTTCAATCTTTTTTCGATCGCTTCCGCACCGGTATTTTTCAATCCGTAATAAACAATGAGCGACTGGTCGTCCGGCAGGCGCGCGAGGCGAAGGCCTTTGTTCCCTTCATACGGAAAATGCGTGATCGCACCGACCTCCATAAAACCGAACCCCACTGCAGGCATGATCTTCGTCAGTTGGACGTCCTTATCGAACCCTGCGCCGAGTCCGATCGGATTCTTGAAGTCGATCCCCAAGACGCGCGTCGCGAGCGACGGATGTTCGTAATCGCATGACGCGGCAACAATCCAGCGCGTGAACGCGAACGCGCCGAGCATCGCGCCGACCCACGTAAAAAAATCGTGGACATGCTCGGGGTCGAACCAAAAGAAGATCGGTTTTAGGATTTTTTCATACATGCGCTTATTATAACGTATAGCCGCAACCCCCGGATATTACTTACCGGATCCTCCCGCGATCGAAGCCTCGACGTGCACATCGTCGATCTCGCACACGCCGCCCACGCATGCCAATTCTTTTTTGACGTCGGTGGAATCCGTCTTTTCGTAAAGCAATATCTGAGAAAAATCGATCGCCGGAAGCGCCGCCGCCATCTCCTCATAGCGCTCCTTCGTGATCTCTTCATACGGCGCGAGCAGGTATGCATGGCTCTCGCGCGGCAAAAACGATAACCCGCCGATCATATCCCAGTGCTCATAGATCCAATGTGCGACCGCAATCCATTCGTTCTCACCGATCGAGACGGTCACCGACGGATTGTGCTCGGTAAAGTTTACCTTTACCTTGCGCCAATATTCCAGCTGATCGATCGCGGAGAGATCATCTTTCAGCACCGCACCTTCCGGTGCTTTGACCGGAAACTCAAACACGTACGTGGAGGCCGACGAGATCGATTGTCCGACCTCCGGGAAATACGGCACCTTCTGGTCCTTCATCATGTGGAACAATGCGTCGGTGGCCGAGATGCGCACGCGGCGGATGTAATACTGCGCGTGGCGCGCATGCAATCCCGATGCGGCATCCACCGTCTGCGACACCGTCCCCGACGGCTTTACGCACGTAACGGACGTTGACGGCAAGATACCGAAACGCTTTGCATATTCTTTATTGATCGCGAGCGCACGATCGCGAAGCGTCGAAAGCACCGCCTCGCTCCGCACGGCCGGGCAATCCCACTGGCCGGTAATAGAAACACCAAGCAAGCGCTCGGCTTCACAGTTTTTCTTCCAATCCTTGGAAAGATAGGGAAAGTTGGTGAGCGTGGATTGGTACGTGCCGAGGATCGCCGCGATGCGGATTTTTTTAAGCAAGGTCTCTTCCGTATCTTCCGCGCGTGCAACCACCTCCGACAAGTTGCAGAACTGCTTTGGCTGGAGAAGGATCTCGCCGCATGGATTGGTGCCGACCTTCAATATTTTTTGTCCTAATGCGCGCTTCCGACGGTTCGGGATCTGATAGACCAGACTGCCGCGATTGAATATTCCCCGCTCACCGGTGCGGCTCTTTGCGAGCGAAAGCCATTCATCCATAAACTGCTCCGCGTCCGGCTTGCGCGTGTACACCGCGGAGTTGTTCGCCATGGAACGCTGCGGGTCGGCAAAATAGAACTGACCCGTCTTTGCCGTACGCATCTCTTGATCGTCGAGATCCGAAAGCGAGATCATCGCGCTGCGGCGCACGCCGCCCGCCACCACCACCTCGCCGATCTTGCAGCAGATGTCGTGCACGTCGAGGTTTGAAAGGCGACGGCCCTGTTTGGCCAAAATCTTCGCGCGAGCGAACGCAAGAAGCGAGCGCAGCGGCTCCGGACCGGAGCTCTTGCCGCCCATCGTCTTTAAGCGGGCGCCAGCCGGCCGGAGCTCCGAGAGATCGAATTCGATATCTTTGCCTTCGAACCATGTGCGCAGGCCGAGCGTGAGCGCATCCGCCCATCCCTCTTTGCTGTCCGCCACCACGTGCGTCTTTATTTTCTTTCCCGTCTTGGTTGCCTGTCGCTTGATCTGAGGAAGTTTCTGCACATTCTGGCTCTCCACGGAAAATCCTACGCCGGTGCCGCACATCGAGATATACATGATCTCCGCAAAGTCCTCCAGCCTCTGCGGCGCGGTGAACGAGCAGTTGTACGCGCACACATTCGTGGCCCGCGCCGCCGTCCCGGCGAACTGCAAAAGTCGCATGGACGGCATCGCTTCCTGGTGGAGGATCGCATCCTGCACCTCCGCATACTCATCCGCGGTCAATTTATCGCCCAGATTCTCCTTCATAAAGGATATGTAACGCTCCACCGTCTCGATCCACGTTTCGCGGCGGCCTTCCTCCGGGATCCAGTTGGCATACGTACGATAGTATACAAACTCCGCCAATTGATTATGAAAATAATGTTTGCTCGCCGCCGCAAGTTTGGTGACGTATTCCGGGATCTCCTTCTTGTTCTCACGCAATTGCGAGCGATCATTACGATATAAAATATAAGCCTTTGCGGTCTTTTGAAAATCCATAAGGATCAGCTGGGTTTCCACCACGTCCTGGATCTCTTCGATCGTCGGTACGTGCCCTGCAGGATATTTCTTCATGAGCGCGCCGATCACCTGCTCCGACACCTTTTCCGCGCTCTGTGCGGAACCTTCTCCCGTTGCCGACATCGCGCGCGAGATTGCGCTCGTAATCCTGTCCTGATCAAACGCCACAATTCGACCATCCCGCTTTCGCACCTCCGCAAAGCTATTATTTTTTGTCATGATATAAGTATTGTCATCTCGAAGTCCGTTATCACCTAGCAAGCGGCTCCTGTGCATAACCGAACGGCGTTGTCATATGCGCGCCGAGCATCGAAAAAACCTCCACTTTTTCTTCATAAAACGTCTATAAAATATGACAACATTTTTGTCATCTATTCTTCAAAATGTGCTATAATTTTGAAAATATCCCCAAATGCATATAAAAAGCGTCATAGAACAGCTCGGGTACTCCTCCCAGGAGGCGGCAGTGTACCTTGCGGCACTCGAATTGGGCGGCAGTACCGCCACAGACATCGCCGCCAAGGCTCGCTTGCCGCGCACCACGGTCAACCTTATTATCACCGCGCTCAGTAAAAAGGGACTTATGAACGCCTACATCCAGCGCAAACGAAAGATCTGGGCGGCGGAGAACCCGGAACGCCTGATGATCACACTCAAAGAGCGCGAAGCGGCGCTCAAGCTCGTACTTCCCGAGCTACAATCGCTCCGGCACGACACCGGCGTCAAACCGACCGTGCGCGCGTACGCCGGCGTGGAAGAGATTCGCCAGATCATGAACGACATCCTTGAATCAAAGCACCACATCTCCGCGATCCTTTCGTGGGACGAATGGAAGGCACTCCTCGGCGAGCATTATATGGATGACTTTATTGAAAGCCGCTACCGGCAGTATCTCCGCATCCGCATCCTTACCCCAAAATCAAAAGCTGCTGCCGAGCTCAAGGCGCGCGACGGCGAAGAGCTCCGCACGACGCAGTTCCTTCCCTCATCCCTCGAGATCAACAACTGCAACTTTATTTACGCCAATAAAGTGGCGATCATCTCGCTCAACAAAAAACGCCCTGTGGGCATTTTGATCGAAGACCAGGACATCCACCACACGATGGAAGTGATGTTCGAAAGCTTGTGGCGCGAAAGCGGCGGCGCGTAGACTTTGACGCGCGTATGCCGCACGCCAAAGTCTGGGGATTTCTTTTTTTTTATAGAATGCAATAATACTATCAGCGGTGACAGGAGGATTCCGGACAATGAGCTTAGCTTCGAACCAGAATTCCCAATTGTTACAGTTGACCCTCTTATTTAAAGAGGCTCTCGAGCCAAATACTTCACACGTTTGCCGAAGGGCAGATTTTTTCATGCAGAAAGACAAGGATTCTCCCGACTCTGTGGCAAAAAATAAACGCCTACAGGAGATCGCGGACAATCTCAACACACCGGCGACATGATATTCTCATGTCGCCGCACTTTTATTTTAAATTTTATTTTGGTGCTATCTCTACAATTTTCTCCTTTGCCGTTTGCCCGGCAACGATCCGCACGCGGGACGGTGCAACATTGAAGTGCTCCGCAAGCGCCGCCTCGATCGCGCGATTTGCCTTGCCATCCACCGCACGCTCGTTCACGGCCACCACAAAACAACGCTCGGCGTTCTTACCGCTAAAAAGATCGGTTGTTTCTTTGACATACGCCTTCTTGACACCGGGCTTTGCGCGCACGGATATCTTCATCGCAATGGTACCATTGATTGTTATTCCTTTGCGTCACCGTTATCGTCCGTTGGAGTATTATCCGTGTTTGCCTCAATATCCTCCGCATCGATATCGTGCTCCAATGCCTCGTTTTCATCTACATCTCTCTCTGTTGCGGTATCTTCATCGCTTGCCATAGTAATATTTTATTATTTTTTTGGGGATTCGACGACCTTTCCTAGTATTGTGACGTGCTTATATCATACCTTATTACACCTTAAATCTATCTAAAAATCCGCCACAGGCATCTCGTCGATGTCGGTGTAATCGATGCGCAGGTCATCAAAGACGGTGCCTGCGGCGTTGTGGCCGTGCGGGCCGGATTCCTCGCCGGCGCGGCGGATGAATTCGCTTTGCGCGGCGCGGAGCTCGTCCGCGCCAAGCGATGCCACGTCCGCCTCGGCGCGCGCGGAGGCGGCGCGGAAGCCGGCGTCGAGCGATTGCACGCGCGGGCTCACTTGCAACGCCACGGCGTTGAAGCCTATCAACGATATGTTCTTGAGCTCGCGCACACGCGAGAGCGCCACGTAGCCCATGCCGCGATTGAAGGCGCGGCCAAGGTCGATCACGGCGGCGTCGAGCGTCATCCCCTGGCTCTTGTGCACCGTGATGGCCCACGCGAGCTTGAGCGGCAGCTGAGAAACGCTCGCCTGCGGATCCTTGCCGGTCTTGCCGGCTTTGGCGCGCCCGCCTTCCACTTTCCACTGGAATCGGCCCGGCGTGATGCGCTTCTTGTCGAACGTCATGATGACGGGGTTGGCTTCGGTGGCCGCGGCTCCTGCGGTATTGGGGTCGCCGTCTCCCCCGTTCTCAAACCCAATCACTTCGCCCAGCGTGCCGTTCACGTATCCCATCCCCATATTATTCTTGGTGAACATCACGCGCGCGCCGATCTTGAGCACCAGCTTGTCCGGCACGTCGTTATCTTTTTTTAACTTCTCCACGAGCGCGGCGGGGCCGTTCTGGTAGACGTCGTACACCACGTCCGGCGTGGTGAGCTTGCGCAGCTCCGCGGTGTTGATCTCGTCCACGTTCTCGCGATGGGTGTACAGCCGCGCGATGCCGATCGGCGCGTCAACGGCGGCGCCGATGCGCGCGCTAAGCTTGGCCACGATATCCGGCGTCACATCGCCCGCGCGAATGGCGGCCAAGATCTCCAAGAGTTCGGCGCCACTCGCACCATCGCCGCTTGCGGCGGCAATCGCGGTCTGCCGATGCTGCTCCGTCAAATAGCACACGCGCATCTCCGCGTTCTTCCACGCAGCGGAGTCGATCACAAATTTTTCGCTCTCACCGTTGACCGGCGGGATCTGAAAGAAATCGCCGCAACAGATGAGCTGCAATCCCCCGAACGGCGCGTGATCGTTCCGCGCGGTGCGGCAGATGAGGTCCACACGATCGAACTGCTCGGGATGCAGCATGCTGATCTCGTCTATAATAAGCACCCGCGCGCGGCGGATGCGGTCGGTCAGATACTCGTTCGCGCGCACGCGGTCGATCTCTTGCGCGTCTTCGTGCATGGGCCCGCGCGTCAGCCCCGCCCACGAATGGAGCGTCCGCCCGTTGATGTGGCTCGCCGCGATCCCGGTGTACGCCGTGACGGCGGCCTCCACCTCATGCTGGTTCAGAAAGTCGATATATTGATTGAGCACGTATGTCTTCCCCGCGCCCGGCGCCCCGGTCAGGAATACGTTCTCGCCGGTTTTGAGGATGGCTAAGGCGGTGGATTGGAGCATGTGGGGAATTATAACCCCGCACCAAAAATTCGGCTAAAAATGACCAAGTCCGCTATTTTTTAACTCACTTTTGATACTTAGATAATCCGGAATCGCCTGCGCGACAAGCGCCCAAAACTTTCTTGAATGGTTAAATTCTTTAAGATGACACAGCTCATGCACAATAATATAATCCTGAACTTTCGATGATAAAAACAGCAGCTTATAATTGAAATTCAAATTGCGCTTTTTAGAACAACTCCCCCAGCACGTTTTCTGGTTTTTAATATTCACCCCGTTGTAATGATAGTGGTAAATAGCATTAAAACTTTCGATCTTTTTCTCCACAAGTGCCAGCGCTTCGCCCTTATACTTTAGATAATCTTCGCGACTAAAACGAGCAAGCGGTTGCCCGCGAAATTGGCTGAAAAAATTGAGCTTAGAAAAAAGCCATTGCGCTTTCTCGGAGATAAATGTTTCGCCGACGCCTTCGCGCACATCGGAAGGCGTCGTCAATACGATCGATCCATCGCAATACACCGCAAGCCGCATTCGCCGCGCACGAGCGCTTTTGTGGAGCGTATAAGGAATCTTTTTATTTTGTAAGGTGATTTCTTTCTGCATGGTGATCAAACTTTACATCACTCAAGAATTTGGTCAACTTCGCTTTAATGAATTTTTAATCTATGCAGCAGAGTTAAAACTTCTTTATCACCACATCAATCAGCCGATTGAGATATTTATGGAAGTCGTCCACGTCGATCTTCGTGCGATATTCCTTTAGCACCAGCTCCTGCACGATGCGCTTTGCCTCCTTTAAAAACTCCTCGCGCTTGGAGGACTGCTGCCAGCCTTCGTCGAGCGCCTCCTCAAGTCGCCGCGTCATGTCTTTAATAAAGTCCCGCACCGTCGCGGCGTCATCGCCCTTAACAAATTCCTCCGAAATAACATACAGCCCGTATTCCTTGAGCGAATAGCCAAGCTCTTTTGCCTCATCGCCTTTTTTCTTGATGTCGCTCATCAACTCCTGATACCGCTTGATGCGCTCGGAAAGATCGATCTGGTTCTGCTCGAATTCCTTGCGGATTGCCGCCAGCCGCTCGCTAAACTTCTTATACGCCGGATTGGTATCGATATTGATGGAAATCTCCTGCTTGAGCATCTTCTCAAGATTCAACGCCTTCTCGTCATCGTCCATCTTATTCAACCGCTCCATCACATAAAGGTCGTTCACGTTCAGCTCGCGGAAATTCTTCGTGATCCCTTCGTAATCAACATGCTGTTGGATAAATTGCTTTACCTTCTCGCCATATTCCGCCAACAGCTCGGCGTCAGAAACCTTTACGCCATATTCTTTCTCGAACGCAACATACACACTCGCCAGCCATTCGAAAGCACGGATATGCTCGCGCAAAAACGGGTCCGGCGAAAGGATTTCGAACAACAGCTTTAACCGTGCATACTTCCCACGGAAGAATTTTTGCTTATCCGGGCTCTCCGCAAAAATCTTTAAGCATCGGCGCAAGTTCTCTATCGACGGATCTTCTATATTCACGCCCGCAAACAATCCCATCGTTTCGCGCAACACCTCCACAAATTCCTCCTTAAGCTTGTCGATATTAATCATCGCGGAATCCACCACGCTCTCGTCAAAGTTAAGCGCCTTGTGCAAACTCTTCGTGATGCCGTAATAATCGATCACCTTTCCGGCGCCCTTGTTGGGATACACACGGTTGGTGCGCGCGATCGCCTGGAGCAGATTGTGATCCCAAAGCGGCTTATCAAGATACATCACCTGCTCGATCGGCGCGTCAAAGCCGGTCAGCAGCATGTCGCACACGAGCAAAAACTTGAGCGGATTCTGTGGGTCCTTAAAATTGCTGATGATCGTTTCGCGGCGCGCCTTCGTTGTGTTGTATTTGCGCAGATCCTCGGCTTCCGTATTCGGATCGCCCGGCGAATATACCACCTCCGACCATTCCTTCGGGATCAGCGCATCCAATAACTTTTTATACTTTGCCGTCGCCTCGCGATCGTAGCACACGATCTGCGCCTTGAACCCCGCCGGTTCAACATACAGACGAAAGTGCTCCACGATATCCCGGGCCACCGCTTCCATGCGCCGGTCGAGCTTTACCACCGCCTCTTTTTTGCCATATTTTTTAGAGAGGGCATCGCGATCTTTTTCCGAAAGTCCGGCCGTCAGCTCATCGAACTGCTTATCAAGCTTCTCTTCGTCGATAAAGAATTTGGAGAGTCGCGCTTCGTATGTCACGGGCAGCGTTGCGCCATCATCAACCGCCTGCTGGATCGAGTAGTAATCAATATAGCGCTCCCCTTCCTCGCCAAAGTTGCGATGGGTGTTGAGCGTTGCGCGGTCGATCGGCGTGCCGGTAAAGCCAAAGAAAAATGCGTTACCCATCGCGCTCCGCAACTTGATCGCCGAAACGCCCTCGTTGTCGCGGTGTGCTTCATCCGAAAGCACGATAATGTTCTCATCCAAATTTTTGACGGAATCGCCAAGCTCGGAGAATTTCTGGATGGTGGAAATAAAGATTCCCCGCTCCGGCGATTGGATCTTTTTCTCCAGATCCCGACGCGATTCCACGCGCACCACGTTCTCGCCGCCGCAGTTTACGAACGTATCATAGATCTGGTCATCAAGATCGATGCGATCCACCAGGATAAATATCTTGGGATTTTTGAGCCGCTTATCAAAGCGCAGCTTCCACGCCGTAAAGAACATCGTGAGCGACTTGCCGGAGCCCTGCGTGTGCCAGATCAGGCCGCGCTTCTTCTTGCCATCCTGCACGCGCTCTACAATCTTATTCGTCGCCCGCACCTGCTGGTAACGCGCGATCTTCTTTATCGTTCCCGTCTTTTCTTTTTCAAAGACGATAAAGTTTTGGATTATGTCGAGTAGGCGCTCCGGCGACAAAAGCGCCGCAAGCGTCATTTCAAGCTTTCCCTCCGAAAGCTCAGCGCCGCCATATTCCTTCTCCAGCGCCTCATCGCGCCATTCAAGGAAGTACTGCGCGGGAGCGTACGTTGCGCCATAGACGGTCTTAAGGCCGTCCGTCGCGATTGCAAAGCAATTCGTCCAGAACAGCTTGAACGCGTTCCGCTCGTAGCGCTTGATCTGCCCCACCGCGTTCGAGTAATCAACGTTGCTCGCCGCCGTCGGACTCTTTGCCTCAACATCCACCACCGGCACGCCGTTCAAAAACACCATCACATCCGAGCGAACATTTTCTCCATTGCCTTCAAAATAGAATTGGTTCGCAACCACGAAGTGATTGTTCGCCGGATGCTCAAAATCAACCACGGCGTAATCCCGCATCTTGCCCGTCTGCGGATCCTTCAAGTTCACGCCATAGCGCAGAGCGTGCAAAAATTCCTGATTGTTATCGATCTTTTGGACCTCTCGAAGCACCGCTTGCGCTTCTGCGTCGCCATCCGCATCATCCGCAATCCCGTTGATCTTTTTTATCGCAGCCAGAAACAACGGCGCAATGATGTACTCGTTCTCAAATTCCCTCAGCTTCGCAAACTTCTGTGGCGGGACATATTCATAGCCAAGATCCTTTTGCAGGAACTCGATGATATAGTTTTCGACGGTGAATTGTTCGTTGAATTTCATGGGTTTAAATTTGGCTTGCTTTGTATAATTTTATCTGGCTACCAACTTCTTGCTTTATTCTCTTTCTAAGCCCCCCGTCCTCTACATATATTTCGACCTGTTCTAGAAAACCGGGCAACGGAAGAGCTTGTCGATTAATTTTCTCCAAAGCTTCAAGTATAGTTTTTGCTAAAGCGATTAGCGAAATATCCCCGAAACCCGTCATATTAAAGAATGATCTTCCTCCATATTTATTCAGCATTTCAAAATAATTCTTAATATATGATGCCTCATCAAATCTATTGTCTATGGTGATATTTTTTATATGACTAGGGATACTTTTTTTAAGGATTGTTAAAGCCACTAACATTTCTTGCTCAATGTCAGGCGTTATAAAATAATCCTCTCGCAATGAGATATTGTTCTTTAAAACCTGATTTATTGTTGAAGTGTCTATTAATTTCATAATCCAATTTGAGAACGATATTCTCCATACTGCTCTTTACGCACTCGTCCAAAAATAAGATATTGTGCCTCAATGTTTTGGAGAATTCCGCGGCCGATCCCATCATTTATATAATTAAAGGCTTGGCTTCCACAAAATTTTTTCACAATGGTTGTAACTCTTGGTTGCTTCCGTGGTGAACTTGGTACCTTTCTCGGTTGGTAAGGAGGCGGCAATAAATTTTCACGTTCTTCCCATGTTATAATTTTTCGTCGCGCCAGAGTAAAAAGAACGGCACGTGGAGTTATTTTATATTTCAACGCAAGCTGAGATATAAGCGGGCTAGTAACACTAGAATTTTTTATTTTTTCAGTTTCTGTCTCAGGTAGAAGAATGGCGGCCGTCAGATCATGCTTTTTCGCCTCTAACCCCAGAACTTTTGGCTCGCTTGCTTCAAAATCGCTATCAATAGAAAAATCATATCCGTTCAATCCTATACACATTAATAGATATATAAGGGTATAAATTCTTCTAGCCATAACTTCGTCGGGATTTATCTCATCCGGCAGGAAAACAAACGGGATGCGATCATCTTTTATCACAAAGCCACTAGTATTTTTATAAACACTATTAACGCTTTTAACTTCTGGCAAAATGCCACCTTTCCATACTCCCCGGGAAATATTAATTCCTTTTATTTGAATCTTATCTATCAAATAATTGAGCGCATTTTCCGATGCCTTAGATCGAAACTCATCTAGATTAATATTGAAGAAATCCAAAAAAGAATCTACACACTCACTATGTGGCTTCCCAATAAGAGCCCCGCAGAATTTATTTTTGGGAATCGAATAATTTTCAGTTATGTAATTTTGAAGGCGAACAAGCCGATCAACAATTCTTTTCGATGTTACATCTCCCGCTCCCTTCCTTTTAGCAAAGAATTTCTTTGAAAATTTATATTTTCTCAACTGATTGATATGCCCCAATTGCTTTTTAAGATTTTCTGGCGTCAAAAAGAACATCTGCCAAGAAATAAGTATCAAATCGCATTCGTCTAATAGGTTTTTATAACTAATATGCCCAACGCGAAAGCCGTCATCAAAAAATGGCCGCTTGGCTAGCTCTTCTTCGGGATAAATATTAAGCACGCCGCGAATAACCTCGTCGTAGATTTCCACCGCAATCTGTTTTCCAACTTTTATTTGCATATTTTACATCCGCACTCTTCCACTCAGAAGATCCTGCATGAGCCCCTTCTTAAGCAGGTTAAGTTTTTCTTTCAAATCTCTATTGATGGAAATTTTTTTACCAACCGAAAAAAGAATTTCTGCTATTTCCTTTTGTTCTTTAATGTGAGGAGCAGGCATGGAAACATTTGCCATAACATTATTCATTAGCTTTGGATTTGCCGTTTTCACAACGTGACGTTCCGCACACCTTGGAAGTAGATAAGAAAAAAATCTAATATCCATATCAACTTTTTGCTTTAACGTTCCGCAAACATTTGTGCAATTAAATTTGCCGTTCCGATAAAAGACCGCCCCGGCATAAATACCGTCAGTGGTCCATGTTAGATATTCACCTTCAAAGTCATAGGTTCCCATTCTCCCGAATTCTCCATTATTTGAAGTTTGAGAAGAAAAAACAGGATATGGCCCAGGATTTTTTTGAATTTCTATCTTGCTAATAACTCTCCCGCGACCAATTTCAAAAAGGTCGCTAACTTTTTTCACGCTCCACTGCTCCGGAATCTCCCCGATCTCCGTCTTCTTGAATTTCGTATGCCCAATACCGCGCGTGAAAAGCTGCTGCATCAAGCCCTTCTTCAGTTTTTCAGTCGCAGCGATAACGTGATCCGTCTTTTCTATTTCGCTATCAACGCTTTCTAGGATTTCAACAATTTTCCTTTGCTCGTCTTTTTTGGGTAAAACGATCTCCAATTCCTGGTATTGGGAAATATAATATCTTTGATGATTACTCACTGGAAACTTAATGGACTTTATTTTTTCGTATAGAAATTTAAGGTCAGAATTTTGATCTTTATTCTTTAATATTTTTATCGCCGATGATTTTATTTTGAATGGAAAATCGACATATTTACTGTCGGTTGTAAAATCGTCAAAAATGATTGCTGGAACGTCCTTATATATTCCAAAATTCTCATCGGTGTAACCCAAGACAAATGATTTGTTTGCCGTAAGCACGGGCGTTCCCACGCTTTCGCTATAATCCGTGCTTTTTACAATATATTCATCGGGACGCTCATAATCGAGGAGATCCCTGAATTTCTTTACCTCCCATCCTTTTGGAATGGTTTTATCTAGTTTATCCATAGTCGTCATGTGCAGAATTTAATCTGCTATTTTGCGACTCAAAACCCGCTTCTTCCTGCTTCGTCCATCTGTCAACGTACACGCCAAACTTTATTCGGCTTACCGTAGAATTTTTAACTTCTTTCGCTGCCTCGCCGCCGCCCTCAATAACAGAAAAAACTTTTATTCCAGCTTTGCCGGCAGCAGACGTTATATCTTCAGCAGTAACCGCGACATCGAATTCGACAGTTCTTTGATCTTTAAGATTGTCCAGATGCATATCACGCGTCGAAGAAGTACGAGATTCCTCGACGGCTTCTGTTATATCTTTTAGTACGCCTTTTATAAATTCTTTAAGTTCCATGGTTATATTATTTTTTCCAAAGACTTTGAGCTAACATCGACTTTAAGTTAGGATCAATTTGTATACAAAATTGCTGAGCAATAACGAGAGCGTGCGCCTTAATATCTCCCTGAACACCATCACGCGTTGAAAGTCCAAATCTCTGTTGATAGATCCCATGATTGGATCCGATATGAATCCGATAAACCATATCAACCCATCCTTCTCGGATTCCTTGCGATTCCACCCATCCACTTACTTCCGTTGGACCAGAAATTGTTACTCGCGGTTGAACCAAATTAAGCAGATCTTCCAAGGAATTCTTAAGTAAATCGATTTCTTCGTCAGTTAATTTTATGACCCATTTCATAATTTAGTATTTTATCGTTATATCCCGCTTTTTCATTTCTTTAACACCCAAATATTCTCCAGCCCATTTTTATCGATCTCGTCCGCCCATGCGTCGATGCACGCATCAAGCTTCTCGAACCGCTCGTCGCGGGTCATCGCCTTGATCTCGGCCGGGGAATAGCGCCGATAGAAATCGCGCTCGCCAAGACGGTCAATCAACTCATCCCAAAAGATGTCCTCGTTATATTCCTCCATGAGCTCATCCACGTCGGTTCCCTGCTCAAAAAGTAGTGTCGGGAAGAACTTCCCTTCCTTCGCATCCTCCGGATCGTCATCCAGATACTCATCAAAGCCAAACTGCTTGGCGAACGAGAAGATGTGGTCCTCAATGCTCTCGTATTCCTTTTTGCGCGGATCCCTGCGGCTACCATCGCGATTGGCGTTCGCCATCCAGTTGCCCAAATAGACCGCCTTGAGCAGAGCAAGGAATTGCGCGCGGGTAAGGGGGATGCTGAGCTTTTGCTCTTGTTTTGGCTTTATTTTGGCCATAGTTTTAGATATAATGTCTTCATAAGGAGTAAGACCTCTTGTGTTGGGATACCGAATGGCGTCTCGTTAAAGCAAGGGGCTTTCTTATAAGGATTGGTTTTATTCATATTTTTAGGGGTGTGGATAAACTGTTGACATATTTAGCTGTTTGGTATAGTATAAGCATATGGATTGGGGTGTCTCCCAGTCGGCAAAGGGTCCTCGCAAGAGGGCTCTTTGTTTTTTTATGGAAAAATTTTTAGCCCATACCCATCAAAATTTCCACTCTGGTTGCAATAAATTTTTTCTTTAATAATCTCGAACGGCACGTACGGTTCCTCCGAGCTAAGAACATGACGAGCTAATGGATACGCGCACAGATCGGCGATCTGCAAACCAATAATATTCTCGCGTTTTGAAGCAAATTGAAATTCACTGATTCTTTGTTTTACACGATCCGATTCAATATAATAAGTTCCTTTATTCAAAACCACGTCGTATTGCCCGAGCAACTGTTCATCTTCCTTCCTCCCGCGCTTCTCAATCCTGATATCAACGGTAGTTGCATCGTCACCAGCGGCATCCAAACAAAATATCAATCGCTCGATAATAAAAGTTAAAGAGATCCCATAGGGATCACGTGCACCCTTACCATATTTTTTGATATGTTCCACCTTATTTACACCGGCTCCGATGATGGTAAACTTCGCCTCGCTAATAATTTTATTTAGCTCTTTATAGAACTTTTCTTTTAGCGCGAGATCGAAGAGTATCTGAAAAGCTCCTTCGCACTTTCTGATATCCCGAGAATGAAGAATGACCGCCTCGCTTTTAAAGATATCCGTCTTAAGCTTTTTTATCTTCTCCTCAACGCCGCGCAATTCGCTTTCTTCAAAAAGGCATCCAGCCAAAAGGAATAAGGGGAAATGTTGATCAATAAAAGAAAGGCCGTGATCCCCCGTTTCATCAAGAAAGAAATAATACTTCATATTAGTATTTCAATTTCTTCAAATGCCCCTCCACCACCGCATCAATTTTTTCCCGCTCCGCCTCGAGTGTTTTTAATTCCTGCCAAACCGCTTTTACGTCCACCACTTCTTCCTTCTCTCCGCTCTCAATATACCGCCGCACATTCAGGTTATATTCATTCTCGGCAATTTCTTTGAGACTGACAACGCGAGCATAATTTTCGACGTTCTCAAATTTGTCGTACGCCTTTACGATCTTTGCGATATCCTGCACGCGTAAATTGTTCTGGTTTTTGCCTTCTGAAAAATCCTTTTCCCCATCTATAATAAGCACCTTCCCCTTCCGATTCGCCGGCTTGTTGCGGTTAAAAATAAGGATTGCGGCAGGAATGCCGGTGCCGTAGAAAAGCTTAGGCGGCAGCGCGATGACGGCATCCAAGAGGTCATTCTTAAGAATCTGCTCGCGGATGCGGCCTTCTGCGCCGCCTCTAAAAAGCACGCCATGCGGGAGCACAACGCCGGCGCGGCCATTCGCGTTCATCGAGCGCAAAATATGCAGCACAAAAGCATAGTCCGCATTCTTCTCCGGCGGCATCTCGTACCCTTCAATGCGGCCGTGCTTGTTCGTTCGAAAGATCTCCGACTCCCAATCGCTGATCGAATACGGCGGATTTGCCACCACAATATCAAACGTTTTAAGCGTGCCATTCGTGTTTAAAAATTTCGGGTTCGCAAGCGTATCGCCCCGCTCGATATCAGCACCGTCAAGCCCGTGCAAAAACATATTGATCTTTGCGATCGCGAACGTGCCAATATTTATCTCCTGACCATAAAGATAAAGCGTGCGGGCAACCTTCTCATCTTCTTTGTCTTTGAGATAATGGAATGCTTCGAGTAAAAATCCGCCCGAGCCGACCGTCGGATCATAAATATGATCTTTTTGATGGGGCTTGAGGATCTGAATGATAATGCGCTCAACTTCACGCGGAGTGTAAAATTCCCCACCCTTCTTTCCGGCGTCGGCCGCGAACTGCTTGATTAAATATTCATACGCATCGCCCAAAATATCGGAGTTAATATAGGTGTCGCCAAAATTGTATTGGGAAAAATGATTGATGAGCCGCTGGAGCGTCTCATTGGGAAATTTATCGCGATTCGCGAAATCAAGATCGGCAAAGATCTTATCAAGCTTTGGGCTGTTCGCGTTCGCCAGTTTTTCAAAGATCTTATTCAACTTATCGCCAATGTTTTCTGCCTGCTCTTCTATGACACCCCAACGACAATCCTTTGGCACCTGAAACCGATGATTATAATCCGCGCGCGCGAGCGTCTCGTCTTTATACTCAGCCATCAGCTTTTGATATTCCTCATCCCACACGTCGCTGATACGCTTGTAAAACAGCAATCCGAAAATATATTTTTTATAATCCGAGCTATCGATCTTGCCGCGAAGGATATCCGCGCTCTTCCACAGAAATTGCTCAAGCTGCGGCAGAGTCAGCTTCTTCCCCATCTGGCTGATGATCGCCTGAATATTTTTAGGATTATATTTACGATCGCCGCGCTTGCCAACGCGCAACGGCACGAGGGCGCCTTCCTTCTCCCAATTACGCAGTGTATCCGGATGGATCGAAAAAAGCTTTGCAACTTCGCCGATAGAAAGCAACTCCGATTCCTGCAATTTACCCTCCACGATCTTTTTCATAGCCTATATTGTTTATTTAATGATATTTTAACATTCCAACAATGTCAAATGCTCATAGGTTTTCATAGGTTATGGGGATAATCTGTGCGCTTCTATTAAAAAACCCAGCGATTGCTAGGTTTTTCATCGATTTTTACCGCCTATTTTAGCCCCACCTTCACCCCAGTCCTTCATCTCTTCAAAATAACCCCATCTAATACACAGAAAACAGCATCGCTTAGTAGCTCATGCATTCATTAAAAAATGATTAAAAGCCGTTGGACATATATTTAACATACGCTACTATTAAATCAACCGGGATCCCACTCACGTGGGACTCGGAGAGGAAGGAAGCGAGTTATAGCGTTTCTTTATTCTCCGAATCCTAGGCGGAAGACCCGATATATATTTTCAATCTCCCCACCCCCACTCGCTGTACCCCACGCCTTCGCGATAGCAACGGATCGCCTCGCGGATGTAGGGAATGGTGTTGTCGGGCAGGGCGTCGAGCGGGAACCAGCGGAGGTCGTCGCACTTGCCGGGCTCCATGTTCTGCGGCTCCCCCGTCCACGCGGCCGGCTCAAAGAAGAAGTCCAGCCGCTCATCGTCGGCGCGGCGATGCATCGTGAGCTTGAGCCGCAGATCCTCCGGCGCGATCACGACTCCTGCCTCTTCCTTTGCCTCGCGCGCGGTGGCCGCCGTGAGCGCCTCATTGCCGTCGGCGTGACCGGCCACAAGGCTGTAGTTGCCATCCTCGTAGCCCGTGTTCGCGCGGCGGAGCATCAGGATCTTCCCGTCTTTGACGAAGAGGATGTAGACGGAGGCGATGAGTTTGAAGCGGGAGGTGGGCATGGGATTATTATATGGCTTATCAACTGGCAAAACAAAAGACCCAATTGCTTGGGTCTTTCGCAGAGTCCGAACACGTTGCCATCCCGACCTGATAATCCTAACCATTCTAGCAAGCCGCATGTTTTAGTCAAATTCCATTTAATAAATATTAATGTGTGTTTGATACACTGCTCCACGCGGTGGGGGTGGCACGGTTGCCAGCCCCGGCTTGATAATCAGGGTCTGCGGGGTTCGACTCCCCGCACCTCCACCGCCCTAGAGGAAATTAAAAAGGCGCCCGGAGATTGTCCCCCCCTGCGCCTATAAATACCAGATCAAAATTTATCGAAGAACCGCCGAGAACTCATACCATTTTCGGCCGCGATAAAGGCCTGAGCTTTTGATACGAAAGCCAACGCTGAGATAGAACTGTTTTGCGTGATACGCGATGAGCGAACTGACGGTGATCCATTTCGCGGCAAAGCGCTTTCCAAGAAAACGGGCAAACTGCACCAGCCGCTTGCCAATTCCTAAACCATGAAACGATTGCCGAACCGCAAGCGTCCCGATCTCCACCATGCGCCGGTGGCGGACCACGCTCATTGCGCCAACGATAGTTCCACTTTCTTCGGCGATGTAATATCTCCCTTCGCCAATCGTTTCCCGGATGACAGGCATCGTATGCCAATCAGCCCACGGAACGTCAGGAATTCTCAGAACGAAAAGCACCCGCTGAATTGCCTTTGCATCAGCCATGCACGCCTTACGGATTTTCATATCTTCCTCCAAAAATAACTGATGCTTAGTGTAGAGAAAAACGCGCCATGATGCAAATTATGTATTCAAATCAAAATGAATTATCTTCACTATCGTCTCCGGCCCTACCTCCTGCCCCGGATAGTATCCGCGATACGTCGCGTACATCGCCTCTTCGCTTGGAAATCGCTCGTGGCCTTCCCAGTCGGCATCGTCCAGATCCTTGATACGCTTCAGTGTGACCCATGAAATAGTGGCGTGGCCAAACACTTCGCCCGTCGCCTTATTCATCAACTCGATGGCATCCCCCGTTTGCAGATCCTTGTCGTCGAAAAGCCGCCACGTCGTGGTCTTCTTGCCATCGATGATAAGTTGCGCAAGGTCGGGATGAAATTTAACGGTCTTCATAAAAAAAAGTATAGTTCGTTTCGTCTGACAAAAAAAGCCCTACGAACAAAAGACGTTGCGTCTCTTGTTCGTAGGGCTCGCTGCTGATGGCTAGTTAACTGCTGATGGTTTCTCGGGATGGTGCCGGCGGCAGTTGGGATTGCCACAGTCATTGAGATTTATCCCGAGAACCTCAAGTAAAGAGGGAGGAACACCGCGTGGCTTTTCCTTGACGGTGACGAAGTTCCATCCGGCTCTCAGCCCGACGGTTGCGGTGTCAGGGACTTCTTCGCCAAACGAAGCGCGAAGCTCCTGCCACATGATCGTCATCAAAAAGTCAGACTCTTCTTCGGCCAGATTGAAATCGTCCGTGATGGATACCATTTCAGCTTCGCTGTTGGCCCTTTCGATCCTGACCCTCAGTTCGCTCATGGCCTTTTCCCAATACTGCAAAGTTGCCGTTATGAGCGCCCGGAGATGAGGATCGGTAATAACGCCGATCACTTTTTCCTCTCCCCCTGCTCTCCTTGGCCGTGTCGGGATTTCAGCGAACTGGCCGCTTTTTGCCAATTGTTCGACTTCGGCGAGGAAAGTGATAAGTAGGTTTGTGCACCGCTTATTGACACTGATTTGTTTCCGCAGGATCTCAAGCATGTAAAACTCCCTTCTTTTTACAAAATCACTGGTTTCCCAGTCCGCGAAAAATTATAAATGAGATTCCCACGCTAGTCAATATTATCAAAAGAAAAGGCCGAGCGTGTGAAACGCCCGGCCCTTGGTTGAAGGTTGAAAAGAAAAACAGAGATCAATGCCTATCAGCGCTCGGCGGCGGTGTGCGTGAACGTGTATCGCGCCTCCACTTGCGAACCTTGCGGCATGTGCTGAATCCAAAACTCCATCGAGCCGGCGCGTGTCAAAAACGTGACCGTGCCGAATGGTTGGTTCTGCCATAGATCGCCCGACTTCTGGTACGCGCCATATCCACCACCGGCCGTAACCCGTCGCGTGATGGCGTATTCGAGCTTTGATCGATCGATCAGTTGTTGAAAATATGCCGCGTGATCGATCGGAACGTACACGAAGTACGAGCTCTGCCACGCAAGCTTTCGCGCAACGCGAACATCAAGCAATGGATTCGCCCAAAGATAGCGGGCGCTGTGCGCGGCAGATCCGGCATCTTGAACAAAGTATCCTTCGCCCACGAGCGCCACACGCTTACCGTTTATGAACGTCCATCCCCCGCCCGCAAAATATTCGCGGTAGTTGTTGGTCGCGCAATCCACGTAACCGACGTCGGGATAGATCCATTTGCCACGTACCTGAAAGAATTCAGCCACGTGATAGGTCCCCGTGTACGGTGCCTGTAAGTTCTGGCCCATACGCGCGAGAACGATGGAAGTGACGGGCGCGGAAATGGGCGCAAGCGCAGATACGGAGGCTGTTGCCGGCTTTGCATCCTGAGCGTTGGCCATGGATCCGACGCCGATCCCGGAAAGTATTGCAATCAGTATTGTTACGGTTACCAGTCGACATAATGCCACATGATACGAACGGTACTGCATAGTTCACCTCAAAATGAACGTTGGCCTCTGTTGTTTTCTAAAAGGTCTGGCGAAATTATACT
>Ga0302140_10000594_pt1 | contig 46522 bp, 48 predicted proteins | sample I_Bog_E1_1_FD_202095 | JGI IMG/M metagenome (GOLD analysis project Ga0302140, IMG submission 202095) | Peat permafrost microbial communities from Stordalen Mire near Abisko, Sweden - I_Bog_E1_1 | ecosystem: Environmental > Terrestrial > Soil > Wetlands > Peat | place: Sweden: Abisko, Stordalen...
CGTCAAACGGCTTGAAGAACTGCTGCCGCATCGCTGGGCTCCCGTCACTCGGTAAGCCAGTTCTCATCCATCTCAGTATCGGAGGACCGGGCGGTCATACACCAGAGGGGTTCATGTCTTGCTTACATGGATTTGATATGCTGCCGGGATGGAATTTCCACTGGAATATCTTGAGATGGTCATCACCGCCGAGGCATGGCGGATGGTAGCCAAAAACCTCGCTACCATCCACGGACTAGATCGAGGGGGATTATACTCTCACTATTCCCAAGCTCGCGACATCGTGAATTCCATTCCGCTGATCGCGACTCTAAAGACATCTCCAAAGGTCTCGCATGAAGAAATAATAGAAGTTCTAAAGCTTTCCGACACCCTTCATCTGTAGCGCCAGGATAAGCCTCCCGGAGCGCCTCTGGTCCGTTGATAGGCATCATTTAAGGTTATCGAAATCCGGCATTCTATTCTTGGTACCAACGAGTCCCCCCAAACCGCTCTATAATAGTCCCAGCATGAAACCAGCACCACCACCGAGTGTTCCCGGAGACACAGAAGCCGCCCGATTCGACAACGCGGTCAGGAAATTGTTCACCGTCACGAAGCAGGACTTCATAGCCGCTGAAGCGAAGAAAACGCAGGACAAACCATCCGCACACACCCGCAAGCAAAAAGCCTAACTGTCCACACTTGGGACACGGCTCCCGGTTCTGCATTCACGATTTCCATACCACGGTTTTTCAAGCTAAAATTTTGTGTAGTAAGTTATTGCCAAAATAATGGTGACTTAGATATTCCGTTACACTAAAATTCTGATGCTGCGCGCTGCCCTCGCCATTTTCACGCTTCCGCTGATTCTTTTTTCCGCTTCCGACTGGGAGCAGCAGGCGCGTGCGATTCCGGATGCGGCCAACATACGGGCCACGATGCAGAAACTTTCCAGTCAGCCGCATCTGGCGGGCACGCCGGGGTCGAAGCTGGCGGCCGAGTGGATACTGGCGCAACTGCGCGGGTACGGGCTCGATGCGAAGATCGAAACTTTCGAGGCGCTGCTGCCGACGCCGCAGGAACGCGTGCTGGAGATGACCTCGCCGACGCATTATCGCGCGAAACTGGAAGAGCCGCAGGTGGCAGGCGATGCGGATACGACGAACCGGGACATCGTGCCTCCTTATAACGCTTACTCGGGCGACGGCGATGTGACTGCGCCGCTGGTTTATGCCAATTACGGCGTGCCGTCGGATTACGACACGCTGAAGGAACAGGGCATCGATGTGCGCGGCAAGATCGTGATAGTGCGCTATGGGGCCAGCTTTCGCGGGGTGAAGCCGCGGGTGGCTTACGAACATGGCGCGGTGGGTTGCATCATCTATTCCGATCCGCGGGACGATGGGTATTATCAGGGCGATTCGTTTCCGAAAGGCGCTTACCGTCCTGCCGATGGAGTGCAAAGGGGCAGCGTGCTCGATCTGGGCGTGGAGCCGGGCGATCCGCTTTCGCCTGGCTGGGCGTCGGAGCCTGGCTCGAAGCGGCTGACGGTTGCCGAAGCGACTACGGTGCAGCAGATTCCGGTGCTGCCGATTTCGTATGCCGATGCGACGCCGCTGCTTTCCGCGCTGGGCGGGCCGGTGGCTCCGGCGGCATGGCGGGGTGCGCTGCCATTCACGTATCATCTGGGTCCGGATGCGATGGTGCATTTGAAAGTGGTGATGAATAATGCGACGCGTCCGCTTTACGACGTGATTGCGCGCATTCCGGGCGGCGAATTTCCCGATGAGTGGATACTCTGCGGCAATCATCACGATGCGTGGGTGGATGGCGCCAGCGATCCGGTCTCGGGCACGGCGCCGCTGCTGGAGACCGCGCGCACGCTGGCGGAGCTTTCGGATAAAGGATGGAAGCCGAAGCGCACGGTGATGTTCGCGTTCTGGGATGGCGAAGAATTCGGGCTGATCGGTTCGACGGAATGGATGGAGAAGCATGCGGAGGAACTGAACCGGAAGCTGGCGGTCTATATTAATTCCGATTCGAGCGGCAAAGGCACGCTGAGCGCGGGCGGGTCGCATGCGCTCGAAGGAGCGGTGAAGGACGCGCTGGGCGTGGTGAAGGATCCGGTGAGCGGTAAGAATTTGCTCGACGAATATCTGGCGCGGATAGCGAAGGCGGAGCCGAAGAAGGCGGCGGAGTTTCATTTGACGCCGCTCGGTTCGGGGTCGGATTATACGCCGTTCCTGCAGCACCTGGGGATCGCGTCGCTGAGTCTGAGCTTCGACAACGAGGCGGGAAACGGCGTTTATCATTCGGCGTACGACGATTTTTACTGGTTCAGTCACTTCGAAGATACGGATTTTGTGTATGGCCGCACGCTGGCGCAACTGACGACGACGGTCACGATGCGGCTGGCGGATGCGGCGGTGCTGCCGTTCGAATTTACGCGACTGGCGGCGTCGGTGACTACGTATCTGGATGAGATCGGGCAGCTGACCAGCAAAGAGAAAGTGAATCTGGAGGCGGCGCGCAGGGCGAACGCGAAACTGGCGCAGGCGGCGGCGGATCTGGCGAAGGCGAGGGAGCGAGCGGGCGCGAAATTCGACGGCGCACCAGCGGATCAGCTGGCTGCGATTAATCTGCTGCTGATGGACAGCGAACGCGATCTGACGCTTGATCCGGGATTGCCGGGACGCGCGTGGTATCGGCATCGCATTTACGCGCCGGGGCGATATACGGGCTACTCGGTGAAGACGTTGCCGGGGATTCGGGAGGCCGTGGAGGGTAACAAGGTCGGCGAGACCGCGGAGCAAACGCGGCAGGTGGCGCAGGTGCTGGACACGCTGGCAGGGCATATCGAGTTGGCCGCGAAACTGATGGGCAAGCTGTGAACACGGGGGCCGGTTCCGAAATGGTACGCGCGAAATAGTTGAGAAGATTCCCTGCCTGGCAGCACTAACGAACTTAGGTGTTCGATTATGACGCTTCCACCGTTCCGGCTTCAGCGTCGCCCGTGCGCCAGCGCTGGCAGGGAGACTCTTCGTTTTCCATTGCCCGTACCGTCGCGTCTCGCCGTGATTGACGCGGAGTTTCACGTGGCGGCGCATATGAGAGCGTTCGATTCCTCCGATATACGGGGGCTGGTGGGCTATGCACCCGAAGCTATGGCGCTGCCGCTCGACGCGGCTTTGTCGCTGGCGGACAGAAAACTGCGCGGGTTATTGGAGTTGTCGAGCCTGAAATTCGCGATCGTGGTTTTTTCGTCCGTCGATTTGAACGGCAGTTTCGAAGCACATCACAGGGATTTGCTCTGGAAGGCGTTCGGGCTGCCCGTTTTCGAGCAATTACGGGGCGGGAACGGCAAAGTAATCGCGCGAGAATGCGAAGTGCACAACGGTCTGCATCTGGATACGAACTCCGATCTGTCCAGTGCGGAAATCATCACGGGACCGTGCGATTGCGGGCTTGAAACGCCGCGACTGCGGCGGCGTGTTGCCGCCAGAAAACGCGCTGCGGCGGCGTGATCATTTCCCTTTCTTGCCCAACTCCGCGACGACGCGGTCCTGATCCTCCTTCGACAGCGGCCTGACCTGAGGTGGCGCCGGTTTATCGGCGGCATATTTCGGGCTCGCTACCGGCAGCGCGGATTGCTTCATGTAGAACTGCAGGTCGATCACGACCTGAGCGACGGACCGTCCGTATACGGTATTGAAGGCGACAGCGGTATCCTGGCCGGAGCCGAGAACGCCGATAAACTCGCTGACTCTGCCGCGATAATCCTCTGAACATGAGCATGTGGGTGAGAGTCCAGCTGGGGCCTTCATTGTCCTGTGTGACGGCGCCCTGAAGGGCGTTGAGGGCGTTGGTGGCGGCGGAATTTCCGAGCGCCGCATTGCCGTGGCTGGTGCTGTGGTCGGTATCGGCCCCGAAGTATTCGGCGCCTTTGCCGCGCGACTCGATGTAAGACTTCCTGTCGATTTTGAAAAGCTCGGTGAGATCCACCTGGCCGGTGCCGTGGATATGATACGAGCACGTGGGCGGTCCGCCGGGTTTCATGACGCCATCGCCGGGTTTCAGGGTGGAATAGAACTGAGCGAGGCCCGCGCGCATCCAGTACGGCAGTTTGGGGCGGAGGCGTCCATGACCATCTGGCAGTATTCGAGGAAGATTTTCTGCCGGCACGAACCATCCCGCAGATTGCCCCGCCAACCGGTCAGATAGTCGCGCCGGTTGCCCGGTTTCAGAGTTTCCGAAATTCGAAATCGTGAACGAGAGCAATGGGCTGACCTCGTCGCAGCATTTCTGCCGCTTGCCATTCCTTTTTGCCAAAGTCTCCGAAGGCCCAGATGCTACAGTCGCCCCTGACAAGCAATGATGTTTTGGCGTTCACAGCGCCGCTTGCGGTCACCACTCCGCCCATTCGGCTGACCCACGCCTGTATTTCCGCTCGCGGCAGCCAGGCTTTGCAAGTAAATGCAACCCATTGGTCAGATGGGCTGATCAGGCACTTCGATTTCCGTGACGCGTAAAGGCGGCGGTAAACCCGTGTTCCGGCGGGCTGGACCGGCCGGGGTGGATGGCGGGGACGATCTGCGGCACTTGCGTGTGGAAATAAGAGCTAAGGACGTGAGGCGTGACGGGGACCGGCGTTCGTGCAAGTGGACCAGCGAGAAGACCTGGAATGTGGGACCAATCTGCCGACCAGGGAAATGGCGGGCGAAAAAGGAAGAATGAGGCTCACGGCTGAAACGGGCCGCTGAAGTTGTCGGCTAACGCCGGGAGCGATGTCGACAACGATGGCACGGATCGCAAAGAAGAGCTTCTGTGGGGATGTTCTGGCGGCGGTCGGTGCCAAATATCAAAGCATCACCAAAGGGCAGAGGAAACAACCAAACACAATGACATGATTTGGCGTCTTGGGTCTATTTTGCATAAAACTGCACAAATAACTCCAGTAAGTTATTGAAAACAGGACTTCATGTGTAGTTTGAAAGGCTGTGACTCTACCATTGAGTTGCTCCCGCTCAAAACGAAAAAACGAAGCCAACACGGTTATATCAAGCGTGCGATTCAAACCGTCGACATCGCACGCGCCAGAATATCCACGGCTTCGTCCACGTGCCGTTCGGTAATGATATATGGCGGGAGAAACCGCAATACAGTGTCGTGCGTGCAATTGAGCAGCAGACCGTGCTGCATCGCGCGATTCACAATATCCTTGCCGGGAATCGTGAGTTCCACTCCGACCATCAAGCCATAGCCGCGCACTTCTTCGATGAAAGTAAAACGCTTCCCAAGATCCTGCAAGCGGGCACGGAAATACTCGCCGACCCTGCCGATATGTGGCAGAAGCCCATCCAGAATATCGAAAAACTCCAGTGACACGCGGGCCGCCAGCGCATTGCCGCCAAAGGTCGACCCGTGCATACCGGGCCGGATCGATTTCGCCGCTCGCTCATTGGCCGCGATGATGCCGAGCGGAATCCCGCACGCAATTGGTTTGGCGGCCGTCATAATGTCCGGCATCACCGGCGGATCCACCAACTGATAGCCATAGTACTTGCCCGTTCTTCCCACGCCGCACTGAATCTCATCGAAGCAGAGCAGCGCATCGTGCTGGTCCGCCAGAGCCCGAGCGCGCTGCAGGAATGCGTGATCGATGGGACTCACGCCGCCTTCGCCCTGAATCCACTCGATGCAGATGCCTGCTGTGCGCTCCGTGACGGCCGCTTCGAGCGCCGCGATATCGTTGGGCGGCACAAATTTCACGCCCGGCATGAGCGGCTCGAAATCCTTCCGGTATTTCGGCTGGCCGGTGATCGACAGCGCCCCGATGCTGCGGCCGTGAAACGAATTCTCCAGCGATACGATTTCGTATTTTTCGGTGCTGATGTCGTGCCCGTGCGCTTTCATCATCTTGAGCGAGCCTTCCGTGGATTCCGTGCCGCTGTTGGTGAAAAAAGTCCGGGCCAGACCGCTGGTTTCGGCAATGCGCTTCGCCAGCGGTCCCTGATATTCGTTGTAGAACAGATTCGATGTGTGGATCAGGCGCGCGGCCTGATCGCGTATGGTCGCCACAATGCGCGGATGATTCTGTCCCAGCGCATTCACGCCGATGCCGGCAATGAAGTCCAGATAGCGCTTGCCGTCGATGTCCCACATATACGGCCCGTCGCCGCGCACAAGCACGATCGGATGACGGGAGTAATTCTGCAGAAGGTATTGCGCTTCCAGCTCGACAACATTGACGGAATCGGACATTAATTCGATGATACAGGCGCTGCCGCTGTAGTGGGAGTTTCGGTCGCCGCGGCAGGCTGGCTGGTGTTGAATACACCGGCGGCATTCAGTCCCGCGACGGCGAGATTCGTCATTGCCTCAACGGCTGCGAGCATATTGGTTTCATTCATTTGTTCGCCGACCTGGCCAATTTCCCAGGCCGTAGTGGCCGCGCCCAGCACGAGGTTCAGTTTCTGCTGGCCCGACTTCGGTATTGGAACGGCGATCTCGACAGCCTGTACGGTGGCGAGGATCGCCGGAAATGCGTTGAATACTGCAAGAAAAGTGTTCATGCCCCGATCTTAGAGAACGTCATGGGGGATCCCAAGGGCGAAAAATCGCAAGCCACTGAAAACAGGGCAGATTGAGTTTTCACTTTCTTGTCACCGGCTTTCCGGTTTGACGGTGAGCCATGCGACAGAACTGGCCCAATCTCGCTGCCCTTAGGTTGAAGCGCCCGTTGGGAACGTTCCCGCGTCGAACAGTTGCGGTTACTTAACATCCACACTTGTGAAATAGGGTTTGCCGGCTTTCAGCAGGTATCTGAAGCTCAGACTGGCATCGTCGGTCTGGACCACGAACGCACCTCGCCGACCACACAACATCACTTTGCAATAACTCAGCATGCCCCAGGAAAACCTGATTGGACTTGTCCCCTAAATTGGGCAATTACTTACTTGCCTAACCCTGACTTACTTGCTACGCTTGTCTTCGTGACAGGCTGATTCTTTCGCGGGCGTCCGCCAGCTTTGGTCTTGCGGAGCCCTGAGATTTTCCGGTAGTATTCGGGGCCGCGCTCGGCGGTCTTGCGACCGCCGCGACGCCCGAGGGTAACGGCGGCACGGTCTTTCATGGTCCGAGGATACTACCCTGTGAGCCGGAGTGGGGGATGTTCGGGGTCTTGCTCGGGATATTCAGGACGTTCAATAACTTTGGACATTGTTTCTGCGATAAGGGCCTTTACCCCGGCGTCTTGGCTGCCTTTGAATTCGACTGTATCAGTGGCAATGCGCCGGATCATTTCGATAGCAGGCCCCGTCCAGGCCTCGACCCGAGGTATTACAACTACCCGCCCCCAGCTTTTGTATTCGTCCGATTTCTTCTCCATATCGAGCCACGTGTACCCGTACCTGTATGCCTTATCAAGCGGGCGATTAGGCGACAAGATCTCTACCCCGGCGTTGCGGTGGGAAGCTGCCGAAGCATAGCTGACAAAACTCAGCCTGTGGGTGAATTTTTCTCCCACTATGTCCACGTCCCTTGCAATGCGTACATCCTCGGGTTTCCAAAGAGCCAAGGCCTCGGACACCTCATTACGCATGTGCTCTACTTCTACCTCAACAGTCGGCCATATCAATTGCACGGTCAACATCGCCGCAGATTGAGCAACAGCAAAAATTGCTTCTGCCAGATCGTGAGCTGTGCATGTCCGCTGAATCATTCGCTCGCCGAGGTGTACCCCATAACTCGCCGCAATAATAGCACGCGTTTGGGCATCCGTGTCAGTCAACGTCATACCCTGAGAAAACAGCTCGGAATCGGTCTTGCCGCTGTCATGGACGAGGAAAGTATCGCCGAGCTTTTGTTCCACGCTTACCGAGACCCACCTTCCGTCCAGCGTCTTGATGGGCATCGTCAAGACGCAGTAATCGCGCATGCGTGACACCCGGATCTCGTCCCTTAGGTATCGCTCGATGGATTTTCTGATGTCAGAACAGGGTAGGGTAGTCATCGTGATCGTCCTGAAGAACCTTGATCCTCATTTCCTTAAATGCCCTTTGCAAAAACTGCCGATAGCTGGCAAATGCGCGCATAGATGGCCGCGCAAGCACTTTCCCTTCGGCTTCCTGCGTCTTCGGATTCCACGTGTGCCGGTGATATCCACTGCACAGGATGCCATTCGTCATATCCACAAAGCGCCCTTCAAAACCAAATCCATCGATCCGTTTATTGCCATATAAAAGCGAGACATTCCAATTGTTCGGATACTCGGGCTTCCCCGAAACCGCCAGTCGCAGGGAAACGCTTGTTCGTTTCCCGCTCGATTCGTCCGTTATTTCTTCTTCGGCATCTAATCTAAAATCGCGGTCTTTTAGTGTCTCCAAGATTGCGTGCAGGCTCGTGTTGAAAAACTTTGGAGCACTGATTACTGAGGGCACTATAGCAAAGAGCCCTCCGGGCAGAACGGTCCCCTTTCGGATTTTTATCTTCTTTCGCTTAGGCCCCACCGGTAGCTACGATATCAGCAAGCGGTTCGTGACAGCAAGAGATATGCCATCATGGAGAGCATGAAGCCGCACCCGGAAATGATCGAAGGCCCGGAAGCGTTCGAGCGTTTCCGCCAGGCCGTCAAGGCCGTGCTGAGGGTGCCAAAAAGCGCCATGCCGCCAAGTCCGTTCGGAAAACGCAAGAAAAAGACAAAGGTCGCGGCGCGCAAAAGTACCTGAAAAGAACGGCGGGCAGGGAGAAAGCAGTGAAGACGAAAACGGTATTGCAAATGATCGTGATCGCCGCAGCGGCGGCGGGTGCGCTCGCGGGGCAGGAAGCGCCCGCATCGAATGATCCGGGCGGCTGGACCAAGGCAAAGTGGGGAATGACCCAGGCGCAGATCGGTGAGGCTTTCCCCGACAATGCGAAGCTGTATCCGGAAGAGTCCGGATCGCGGATGATTCTCGGATTAAATGGCGTCACGATGGGAGAGCCCGCCGCGCTGACCTACAGGGTCAGATTCTTCTTCGACAAAAGCGGAGGATTGCGAGAGGTCCTGATTGTACCTGAGCTTGAGCCGAAATCCGCAAAGAGCAGGCTCCTCAGCGGCCTCACCGAAAAATACGGACAGCCGCACGCCGCACCTCCAGAACCAACGCATGGATCGCTCGATTATAAATGGACGTGGACCTTCGAAAAGACGATCATATCGCTCGGCTACATCGACTTTGGCGTTACGACGCTTGACTATAAGCTGCGTCAGAGCAGCGACGCATTCTGAGACGCTCTAGCTGTTCTTGCTTTTTCCGCGCCGCTGCCGTTTGCGTTCCTTTTCAGTTAGCACTCGGTCGGTCGTCCGTTTGCTTGCCGGTGAGTTGATTCCAGGTGAGGCGCTTGCCAACGATCTGAGAGCACGCCAGTTTGAAGCGGTCAAAGTCGTCCATCTCTTTGCGGTTGTTGTAACGATACGTCTGTTCGTCGAGATAGCGAAACAGGTGGAAGGGCTCGACGCTGATATAGGTTCCCTTCAGGCCCCGTTTCACCAGCGACCAGAAATTCTCCATGCCGTTCGTGTGGACGTTGCCGCGAACATATTCAACGGCATGATCTACTACCTGATGCTCGAATTCGCTCAGGCCCTCATACGATTTCAGGGCATCCGTGAAGATTGCGGAGCCAGCTTCCACGTGTTCGCGAACTTCAGCCTGAAGCGCTTTTTTTTTGCGATTCGAAACAACCTTAGTACGGACTTCGCCGCCGCGCTCCAGAATTCCCATGACCATGGTTTTGTCCTTGCCGCCGGTGCCGGTGATCTTCGCGGCCCGTTTGTCCTTGTGCATATTACGGGCAAGACCACCAATAAAGGTCTCATCCGCTTCCACTTCGCCGGAGAGCATTTTCTCGAACGATCCTTGGTGAAGCGCAAAGCGAATGCGGTGATCCATAAACCAAGCGGACTTCTGGGTGATTCCGATATCCTTGGCGACTTCGCAGCTACTCACGCCATTCTTGCAGTTGACTACAAGCCAGAGCGCACAGAGCCATTTGTCCAGGCCTAGCGGAGAATCTTCAAAGATCGTGCCGGTTTTGAGCGAGAACTGGGGGCGGTCATGACCGCCATAGCATTTCCAGCGGCGAACGTTGTCCATCCAGGTAACCTTTTCCGAGCCGCAAGTTGGGCATTTCACGTTGCCGTCTGGCCAGCGAAGATCCGCAAGAAACGCCTTGCAGTTCTCAAACTCCCTGTAGTAGATGATGGCATCCTGAAGGGTTCTGGGTGACTCGCTCATTTATTAAGTATGAGCTAAAAGCTAAGGTTAGTCAAGTAAATAATTGCCCTAAATTGAGACAAACGGTTAAGACTCATTTTTCATTGAATGGAGAATTGAGTCATGGGAGCAGGACGAAGGAAGTTCACGAAAGAGTTTAAGCAAGAGGCTGTCAGGAGGCTCGGATTGGGGGTTTCGATGGCCGAGGTAGCACGGGCCTGCGAGGTCAACCCGAATGTCCTGCACCGTTGGCGGCGGGAGCTGCAGGACTATGGAACGAAGGCCTTCGCGGGCAACGGCCAGCGCCGGTCCGACGAAAGCCAGGTCGCCGAACTGGAACGGAAGGTAGGTCGGCAGGCGCTGGAGATCGATTTTTTGCGGCGTTGCTTGCAGCATGTAGAGGAGCAGCGGAAGCTGCAAGCATTGGATTCCCGCAACTCGTCTACCCGTACCTCGAAAAAGAAATGAGCCTGGCGACGCCCATTCCCCTGGAACGGCTGTGCCAGTTGGCGCTGGTCAGCCGTGCCGGATTCTATCGCTGGAAAGACGCGCAGCCAGCGACCGACGCGGACCTCGATCTGCGCGACGAAATCCAGCGGATCGCGCTGGAGTTTCCCTACTACGGCTGGCCACGTATCACGGCGGAACTGGAAAAACGCGGGTGGCAGGCCAATCACAAGCGCGTGTACCGGATCATGCGCGAGGACAATCTGCTTTGCCTGCGGCGGCGGAAGTTCGCGGTGGCAACCACAAACTCGAACCACTCCCGACCGATATACCAGAACCTGGCGCGCGGCATGGCACTGACCGGAATCAATCAGCTTTGGGTGGCAGACATCACCTACATCCGGCTGGAGTTGGAGTTCGTGTACCTGGCCGTGATTCTGGACGTCTTTTCGCGGCGCGTGATTGGCTGGGCGCTGGACCGGACACTGGAAGACGAACTCACCATTGCAGCGTTACGGATGGCACTGGAAAGCCGCTCACCGGCGCCCGGTCTGGTACATCACTCCGACCGCGGCGTCCAGTACGCTTCCGGCGACTACACTGGTTTGCTGAAGGACCGTCAGATTACAATCAGCATGAGCCGGAAGGGAAACCCTTACGACAATGCATTCTGCGAATCGTTCATGAAGACGCTCAAATACGACGAGGTGCACCGTCAGGAGTACCGCGATCTGGCAGAAGCGCGGGCTTCCATCGAGCACTTCATCGAACGGGTGTACAACCAGAAACGGCTTCACTCGGCGCTCGGCTACAGCGCGCCGGCGGAGTTCGAAAACGGGCTCAGGCCGTCAGGAGGGGATCCGGCATGAAACCGGGAGTGCGTTTTCTGAGGCATGGCGGAGTCTATCGGCCGATGTGTGATCTCTTCGAAAGCCCGACCCGAAGCGCCGCATTCCGGTCGGGTCCGGGTCAGACTTTCAGGACGCACCGGAAGCTTCTACGCCCTACCCATCGTCGCGATGAGCTCCGGCCGGCTATTCCTCAACGGGTTGCTCGCCAGCATTGCCCGTCTCCGCTTCACCGACACGCCCATCCTAAATCCGTTCCGGGTTCGGGCACAATGAATTTACAGCGAACGGTCAACAGTGTCTTAACTGTTTGTCTCAGCCTGGGGGACAACCCCAAGTCGGCCAATCACAGGTGCTGCTTGACACTGGCTTCTACGCTGATGCCCTCGACAAAGTAAGGGACCTCACTTCCTCAGATTCGGACGTCATGACGCGTGTTTTCCTTCTTCGCGGCTGGGCATGCTTACGGCTGAATCGCTATGCCGAAGCACGCGAGCATCTCGCACGTGCGCTAGAACAGTGTCACTTGCATGGGGATATTGACACCGCGCTCGATGCTGAGCGGGGGTTGAATACGATCTTAAGAGATCTCGGGCATCATCCAGAGGCAGCATCTCACGCCCGCAGAATCCTACAACAAGCTCTCTCAGAGAAGGTGCCCCTGCCAACGCTTGCGGGTTGCTATCGTGTTGTGGCGAGATCGCATGCACTTACTGGCCAAATTGCCGAGGCTTTGGAGGCCGGGGAGAAGGCCCTCAAAATTGGGCGAGACATCGAATCTTTGAGAGCGATCGGGAACGCGGAGCTTTCGCTGGGCGAGGCATGTCGCCACGGCAAGCAGTTGCAAGCGGCTGCGGACCACTACCGACAGGCCGTGGACAATGCCGATCGGATCGCGAACCGGGACTCGTTTCTTTGGTCGGGACTCGGACTTTCAGACACACTCTTGTTGATGGGCCTTCGGGACGCTGCGTCACAAATGCTCGAACGTGTTGCGGAGATAGTTCGAGATAACGAATTGCGCTACCCACTTGAAAACTGCCATTGGGCGTTTTCTGTTGCCATATTGGACTTCTTAGAGACGTTCACTGTCTCCGCGGACCTCGACCGAGTGTTGACGAAATATCGAGAACTCGGCATCCGGTGGCCAGCAGCCTACTTCGACCATGTAGCCCGGCCGGGGGAGGAGCTGGTGCCTAAGCAATTTTGAATGGAGCCACTATGGCAAACGACATCACGGTTTCCAAGGAAATAGTCCTAAACGCCGAGGCCGGCCGACTTCGGGTACGGCACGTTGGAATAGGTAATCGCGAAGCAGTCGTGATAACCGGCGATGCCGAGCTGTCGACGCCCGTGCCTTTTCGGTTGCAGAGCTCTTGTTTGTTCAGTGAGTCGCTTCTGTCGACAGATTGCGATTGTGCACTCCAGCTTCATGAAGCACTGAAGATAGTTTGCGCCGAGGGTGGACTTTTAATTTACCTATATGAAGAAGGGCGAGGCGCTGGGTTGCGAGCGAAATGCGATGCCATATATCTTCAACAAACAACAGGCTGCGATACAGCGTCCGCTTACCACCAGTTACACTTGGAACCGGACCCCCGAGAATACGAAACGGCCGCAGCAATACTTTTGGCGCTTCTAGGCGAGAATGCACCGGTCGAGTTGATTTCGAACAACATTGATCGCGAGAGCCGGCTGCGGCGCGCAGGCGTGAACATCGCGCGCCGAAGGCCACTGGTACTCACTCCGACTGAGCGCGTGAAGACATATCTCATCGAAAAGGCGCGCGTGCTCGGTCATATCGTTGAGTAATCACAGCTATGACCCGTCTGTGGCGTGTCGATCGCATCCACTCGCATCTCATGGGGCAAGCCCTGCGTGGCTTGACAATCACAGATTTGCCGCGCCCTGCGGCGAAACGACGTGTGCTGTCTATTTGGACGGAGCTGGTATTTACGGCAATATGCCATCAGACAAACTGGGATCGGCTACACGACACGGTCTGTGGTATCGCAGAAACTTGTGATGATGCGATCTCCCCAGAGCGTTTGCAGCTTCTCGACGGGCCAGGGTTTATCTCGACTTTTGGTCCGGGAATTGATTCGGATCGGCTTCGATTACGCGAACGACTAGAATTACTCCGCGACATCGGAGAGAAAGCATCGGACTGGCCTCGAGGCGCTGATGCTTCGTGGGCTTCGGCTGACAGCGTAACCCTTTCCGGAGATGGCGGGCTTTACGCGTGGCTCAAGAGGTTCAAGGCGTTTGGTCAAGATCCCCTCGAAAAGAAGGCGCGCGTATTCGTGCACCAATTGTTAAGGCTCGGCCTGATCACGGTTAGCGATCCGAACCACATTGCCCCTGCGGTGGACTATCATCTGTCCCGTTACTACGTGAGGACTGGGCGAGTAATTCCCCTGAATGAGGACATTACCAAACGCTTATTGCCGGATCAACCCGCTCGGGTTGAGTTTCACACTCACCTTCGAAGGGCAGTGGAAGAGGCCATGTTCTATACCTCTTCTGGAGCAGCCATGAGAATGGACTTAGTGAACCATTTTGAGTGGCAGATTGCGCGTTCGTTTTGTACGCGGAAGCTCGCGCGATGCGAGGGCGAACCACTTGAGGAGAAGCCTCTTGATGAGTCGCTCCGTGTATTGCATGAGATGCACGGGAATTGTCCGATGTTTCAGGACTGTCGAGGTGCCCGGGACGCAGCCCTTCGGTGCCTGGTTGATCCCCGATCTGCACGCGAGTACTATTAGGCCGCAGCACTGTCCCGGCGGAGTTCGTTAACGCATGGGATCGCGACCCGATGGCTGATATGGCTCATCGAACAGGATGTCACGATTCACGCGAACGTTGAATCGATATCCGACAGCGACCTTAATTGTTGGTTGCACATTCAGATTTCGCCTGGTGATCTGCGCTCCAAGATCCGAAGCCTGTTGCCCGACGGCGCTTCCAGCCACCTGGGCCGGACTCGGGTAGGTGAGGAGCGACCGATTCTGGTTCTGCGAGATCTCGGAGGCTGCGGCGAAGAGGCTCGTCAGGACCGCGAATCCGATCAGGCGAGTGTAGTGGCGGTCCACTTTATCGCGGAACCCGGAGAAGCCGTGAGCGTCCTGGCCGATCATGCCGGAGAGATCGAGCGACGAACCATCCGGGTAGATCACACGGTCCCAGATTACCTGCACGCCGTCCTGGCCATAGCCGATGCGCGAGTTGTAGACGCCGACCAGGCGCGAGCCTTGCGGGATCAGGAGGTAGCGCCCTGAGGCGGTGTCGTAGACATTCGAGGAGACGAGCGCTTTGAGTTCTCCCGGCAAGTCGGAATTGAGCGCCTGCTCCAACACCGCGGGGATTTCCCAGCCAGCCTTGATCTCGTAACGGGAAAGAGGCGCCGTCCGCGTCGATTTGAGGTAATCGTCTGTTTGCCCGGCCCGCGCCTTCGCCAAGAACGATTCTTTGCCGTTCTGCTGGCTTTGGTCTGATGATTCGCCATCTCCTTCCCCGGACTGCGACCGTTGGGCGAGAAGAGCACGTACAGATTCAGGGGTGACCTGCGAGCCTCCGTTTTGCCTCATCAATCCCTGGACCATCGACGCGATCTGGGCCGCGTCATCGCCATTGTTGCGAACTCCGGCGGCAGTCTGACTGCTCCCCGAGGCGGGCGATCCGAATCCCTCTCGTAACGTGGTTGGTGCGGCGATAGCCTGTTGTTCACGCTCATACGCGGCCAGCAATCGGCGCTCCTCGGGCGTCGGTTCGCGGGGTTGAGGAATCTGCGCAACCACAGGTTGTGAGGGAATTGGGGCTTGTCGCACGAACACCTGCCCGCCCTGCGACTGGTTTGCTTGAGTTGACTGCAGTTCGCCTGGCGGCACCAAGGTCCCGGAATCGATTAGGCGCGATTGCGGAGAGTTCGGGACAATCCCGGAGGGGACGTCCTTGGCGATCTCTGCGCCGGCCGCCGTGGCGGGCGCGACGTTGTGCGGCATGCTCCCCTCGGCCAACGTTGCTACCTGCCGTTGTTGTCGTTTGTAGCCCCCATAGGCGAAGAGTCCGAGGATGATGGCCGCAATCAACATCAGGGTTCCGGCGGCTCGTTTGCTGACGCGAACGGAGCGCGGAGGCCGCGGATTCAAATCAAGGCCGCTGGGTGCATCCATCGGTGCAGATAAGGTTTCAGCTTTTTCGTTCACGGTCGATCTCCACCTTGCGTGCTTTCTTTCCACTACCGAGAATCAATTCTGCCTTTTCGAAGAGGCGATCGACAATGTACATGTCGTCTTTCACCCGGTAGTTCACCATCTCCTGCTTGCCGTCCGCGCCGATGACAACGAGGACCGGCGCTTCCCTGTTCTTGGCGGTCTCGCTAATTTGGATGTACGTCTTCTTGCCGTCGTCAAAAACCCGGACGGGACGGATGCTGTCATCACCTTTTAGCCGGTAGTTGAAATACATCGATTCGACCGCGTTCGGCGGCAGTTCTGCAATGCGGGTCGCCTTATTCTGCTGGTCCTTCTGCTCCGCAAGATGCTGCTTCCATTTGCGCTCGTTTTCTTCGTCATCCGGATAAGCAAAGGCGACTCGCGCCACGTAGTCATCCGGCTTGGAGAGCAACCGCAGGTAGTATGCGCGCCTGTCCGTGGTGATGAGCAAATTCGTATCGAGACCAGGACCTTGCGGCTTGAGAACGATAACGGACGTTGAAGATGCACCGCTGCCGTACATGGCCGGTGAGAGGTTCCAGCGGACGGAATCGCCGATTTGAGGCTCGCCCACCAGCTTCTCTCCAGATTGCAATTCGATCATGCAGACCCGAAGAGGAGCGCAAACAACGGTCGGCAAGCCCGCGCCGTAAGAGTACAGCACACGTCCATCGCGGCCGACAGCGGGCTGATTATGTTCGGACATCCACTTTTCGCTCATCTGGACGGCCTCCTGCGCCGTTTTTGTGAGCTGCACGTCGGTCTTTGGTTTGAACCCGGCCGGAACTGCGGACTCGCTGCTCGCCGGTGAGCCGGGCGCAGAAGCCAGACTTGGATTCACTGTCTGCACGCCGCGCTGAAGGGAGTTCGTGTCTTGGAGCGCGTTGATCTGCGCACCGAAATCATAGCGATCGATGAGGTTGTCGTTTACGCCGGGCGGCTTGGCCTTTGCTTTCTCCGGCGGAAGCCGCTTGGCTTGTACCGGGGGAGCGGGGGAATTCTGCGCGAGGAGTCCAGCAGAAATTGCCGAGGCAATTGCGATCGATTTAAGAAAGTACATTGAAAGATCCTTTCGTTTCTAGAGAACCTTGCCCCAACTGGCGTTCGTAACGTAAATGCCGAGAGGATTGATGCGCGCCATCCGCTCGTCAGTCGGAGAATTGACTGCGATGCTGAAAGCCGCTTTCCAGTGGTCCTGACCCTTCACGGCACCGTAGAGATCTCGTGTCGTCTCGACCCACTCCACCTCGAACGTCCGTTCGCTAGTCGGCAAGACTGAACGGACTTCGACGCTAACGGTTTCTGCGGCAGCCCGTTTCTGTGGTGGATCGGCCCGGTAGAACTCGCTGATAAATGCCTGCGCCTGGCCCCCGCTGGCGATATGGGCGTAAACGCGGTCGATGGCTTTACGCTGGGCAATCCCATCCGTCGTCACCGTCCTAAGATCCTCGACCCAGTTGAAAAGCGTGGCGCGCTTCAATCGGTCGTCAGTTGGAGACGTTTCTTCCGCAGAGCCGGCCGCCGCCGTTCGTCCGAGGGAGTCCATAGCGACTACAAAAGGAACGATATGCGATTTAGTTGACAGACGAATCATCCCGCCGACTGAGGCGAGGGCGACCAGCGAACAGAGGATCGCCATGATTCTCCAGTTACGTTCACGGCTGATGAGGTTGCCGTACCTTTCGTCCCACTCGCGTCGCGCTGCGAGGTAGGGATTGTATTCGCTCTTAGTATTCTTCGGCTCAGCTGTATCGGCGTGGGCCTTCTGCGAAATCGGAATGGGTTCTTCGAGTCGGACGGCACTGGTCACGGTTGGTCTCCTTTATTCGTTGTGGTCGATGTTTAGCCTCGGTGGCGTTGCGTGCGGGCCTGAGTCAGGGGGCACCTGGGAAGCGATTCGCCGATGCATGCCCGTTAAATTCCTGGCGGCATCGCTCATCGGAGCGGCAGGTTGGGATGGAGCACTGGGGGCTGTCGGTTGCGAAGGACCGCTAGATGGCGGCGACGGTGGAGGCGTTGGAGGAGGAACTGTGCCACCCCCGCCGCCCTTGGATCCTGCCGAGGCGAGCATCGCTGACGAGGCACCAGTCCCAGCGGAAGAAGAACCGGCCGCGCCGGCCCCACCCGCCGCTCCAGATGACAGCAGCCCCGCGCCACCAGCGGCGGCGCCAACTGCGCTCAATCCTAAGGAGCCGACAGCTGCCGCCCCGCCGGCGACGAAGGCACCCGTTGAGACCAAATCTCCTCCGGAGAGTGCCGGCGAACCGCCGAGTACGGCAGCGAACAGCTTGGGGATCTGCCAGCACAACATCATGAAGATGATCGATGCACCCATGATTTCGAGCGCCGACATCGCCGGGCTCGCGTTGGAGGCGATGTTCTGGGCATCGGTCATCCAATCGACCGAGAGGTTCATGCCCGTGCCGATCAGCAGGTAGAGAAGCATGATCTTGACACCAGTGGCGACGCCGAGCCCGATGTATCGCTCAACGTATGGAGCTGTCCACCGTGATCCGCCGAAGCCAAGGAAGATAAAACCCGCCGCCACGATGATGTAGCTCTCCACCATCGCGACGACAAATTGAACAGTGATCGCGATGAAGGCCAGCGCCGTGATGATCCCTGTGAAAATCATCGCTAGCGAGGTGCCGAGATTGGTAAAGAATGCTGCGGTGCTCGATGTGGCCATAAGGGCACCGGCAATGTCGATGCCCCGCGTGAATACGTCGCTGGGAGCCATCGGTCCCGTCCCGGACGCGGTCTGGCCGATCAACTCGAAACTGTCCGTGATGGCTGGAATCCAAGTGCGGCCGTATATCAGCAATGCATAGAACGCACCGATCCACATCAGCTTTCGGATCAGCGCCGAAGTCCAGGACTGCATGTCGGATTTCTCCAGAAGCATTACAGCGGCGCTCCAGGCGAATTCAATAGTGGCGAGCAGACCGAAAAGCGTGTTGGCGTAGGGCCACACCATCGTGAACCAGGTCGTTCTTTGGTTCCGATATTGATTCAGGATCGCGCTGGGAGCTTTAGCTTGCGCATGCGCCAAAGGTGACAGAAGGACCAACACGGCCACCGCGCCGAGCAGTAAGTGTATGAATGTTCGATGTTTATTGATTTTCTGCCACATGACACACATATCCCTTCCGCGCTGATGATCGAGATCAGTTCAGCGTTAAGCTACTTCCAACCGGACTGGAACTTCTCGTGATCGTCGGACGGCTTGCGCACCCATTGCGCAATGTTCCGAGCTGCCACGCAGACGCGACCTTCCGTTGAATCGGTCCACTGTGCCGTAGCCCTTTCTCGAACTGGTTTGCACATCGCGTCGACAGCTACCGCGCAATCGCGATGTTTTCCGAACCAGTCCTGAACAGCCACAGCGGCCGTGTCTCGTAAAGGACCCGCACCGCAGGCTTCCGCCTTTTGCACAATCGGGCTGGACGGTTCTTTGGAAACCGAACACCCGAGCATGGTCAGGGCGGCAACCACGATCAACTTTGACTTCATAGCCCTCACTTCCAGCCGGATTGGAACTTTGTCCCATCAGATACCTCCGGCGTCCACTTGAAAAACCTTTCTGTCGCGGCTTCGCCTGCCGCTTGTTTCTGAATCATTGCTGCCTGATAGCTCTGTTTGCTCGACATGTCAGCCATCATCAGTTCCCGCAGTTTCATCAACTGCTGCACCTGTTGTTCGGAGATCTGTCCCATCACCTGAAGCGCCTCCAGCCTCCCGTCGCTAGTCTGAGCCATCGATCGCAAGGACGTGAGAACGGACTGTTCACTCTGAAGCTGTTGGCCTTGAAGCCCAGCCGCGCGAAGCGCTCCGAGGGTAGTATCGAGGGAAGTCTGTGACCAGCTTCGATATTGCGTGAAGTAACCCGTGCCGCTGTAACCGTACCCTGGGAATCTTGCTTTGAACTGAGAATCGAGATTCGCCAGCGAATAAGAGAGCGCTTGGCCGCCCTGAACAATCGAAGCCAGTGCGTTGAGATCTGAAGAAATTGGGCCAAAGACCTGGCCGGGCAGAATCCTGCTGTTCTTCAGCATGTCTGTCGTCTGCTTGACGGCTTCAGCGAGTTGCTCGGCCTGACGCAGGTACTGCATGATCAACTGCGCATGATTCAAAAGCTGGGTAATTTCGGTTGCAAACGCTCCGGCTCGGACGGGCTGAGGGGTCTGCACCGTGAGCGTGAAGAGGGTAACGGTGGCGATTATGCTTTTGCGCATTGGTGGCACCTTTCAATTTCGTTCTGCACTTTGTCGTAGTAGTTCGCCCAGCCGTCCAGGCGTTCGTCTTTCAGCGCTCTCGCGCGGACCCGAAGCCACTCACTCTGCCAACTCTCCGGCAATTCGGTTTGAAGATCTTCAACCAGTTGCCGTTCTTCCCGGCCGTTTACGCCAACGAAGGAAAGCGCCACGTTATGAATGCCCAGGGAGATTAGCCGCCGGCCAAGCGGCGAGATCACGTAATAGTGCTGCTTCGGAATGCTCGTTTGGAGGATGTCGAGTTCACGCGAGTTCAGGCCAATGCGGTCGTAGAATTCTTTCGAGGCCGGATTCTTTGCCTCGCCGTTTGGCAGGAGAATTTTGGTCGGGCACATTTCGAGAATGACGTCGCTGATGTCGGAATTGCAGATATCGCTGAGATTCTGCGTCGCGAGCAAAACGATTCCATTCATCCGTCGCAGAGTCTTCAGCCAGTCACGGAGACGCTCCCTGAAGACATCGTTTCTCAGATACGCCCACGCTTCGTCGAGCGATACCAATGTCGGAGAGCCGTCGAGTCGCTTTTCAATCCGGCGGAACAAGTATAGGAGGACTGGGATCACGGCTTTGTCGTCGAGTTGGAGCAGGTTTTCCGTTTCAAAGGTTAGGAACCGGCCGGAAGTGAGAACGTCTTCGTCGGCGTCGAGGAGTTGCCCTAACGGACCAGACAGGGTGTAGAACTGGAGCGCCTCACGAACGTCCAGGTCCTGGACGTTGGCGCTGAGTTCGGTGAGAGTGCGTGACGGCGACAGACGGAGTTGCAGCAGCGCCTGAGTGAGAGCGTTTCGATGTTTCGGCGTGATGACCAGGCCATTGAGGCTGCACAGGTCTTCAAGCCACGTCACCGCCCATGTCAGGTCGGCGTCCGAATCGATCTCTCTCAGTGGGCAAAAGGCGAGGTCTGTCTTTTCCCCAGCCAGATCGTAGAACTCGCCCCCGGCCGCTTTGGTCAGGACATATAGGGAGTACCCTTTGTCGAACGCGAACACCTGTGCGCGGGGATAGCGGAACCACTGTGCTGCGATCAGGCCAAGGGCCGTAGACTTACCAGCCCCGGAGGGTCCGCACATCAGAGTGTGCCCGAGGTCTGCGACATGCAGGTTGACCCTGAAAGGCGTAGCTCCGGTAGTGGCGGCAAAGAGAAGCGGCGGGCTGTGTTTCGGCATCAATCGGGAGGGATTCTCGCGAAGGCCGGCCCAAACGGACGTGATCGGTAAGAGATCAGCCAGATTCAGCGTGTGGAGAAGAACCCGACGAACGTTCCGGTATCCGTCGCCGGGAAGACTGCCGCGCCACGCCTCGACGGCGTTGATCGTTTCCAAACGACAGGCAAACCCGAGATTCTGGATCTTCTTCATAACCAGTCGCGTGTTCTCATGCAGTCGGTCGAGATCCTCGTCGAAACAGATGATGTTGCTCGAATACTGTGCGAACTGCACATCGCCGGATGCCGCGACGCCCATTGCCTGCTCCGCATCGTCTGCCATGGATTGCGCGTAGATATTGATCGCACCGTTATGGGTCTTGAGGACTTGATCTTTGAAGCCGCGAATTCGCGACCGCCACTTTCGACGAGATTTGTCCAACAGGCTACGCGCCTCCTCAGGGTCCAGGAGAATGGCGCGAGTGCTCCAGCGATACTCCATAGGCAAGGAATCGATTTCGCCGAGGACGCCGGGAAAGCTCGACTTCGGAAACCCATCAAGGGCAATCACACGGACGTGCTTTCTACCCACCCGAGGTTCAATGCCAGCGCAGAAATCCTGCGTAGCGAGCAGTTCGTTCAAATATGCCGGGATGTCCGGAAGGGTGAAGGGGTGGTCTTCGCCGCCCACACAACGGCGAAGATACCTCAGCAGTTTGTCGTGAACTTGCGGGAAGCCATGGTCATCAATGAATTCATGGCGCGTGAGCCGCGTTGTCTGGAAGAGCGCCGAGAAAACGTTCTCAAACATCTCCACTCTTGATTTGAATCGTTCGAGAATTTGATGGACTACGCCGGAGCCGACATCGCCGTTCCGGCCTTCGAACATCCACCCCTTTACCTTTTCCTCCGTCTCAATTGGCGGAAGGTACGTGAGCGTCAGGAAATAATCGCTTTCGAAATGAGCGCCTTCGTCCATGAACTGCTGGCGACGTTCGTCATCAATCACCCGCGTCACTGCATGAGGGAAAGAGCCATGCTCCGGGTAGCCTGGCGCGCGAGAACGAATCAGGTCCGCGTTTAGCATCCAGCCGCTGCCGAGGCGAAGGATGGAGTTCAAGCGGGCGGTCAGCGCGTGCATCTCAGAATGCGTGGCTGAATGCATGTCGGGACCGCGAAATGACCAGCCAGCGAGTAATGACCCATCCTGTTGAAGCAGGATGCCATCCTCGATGAGTGCAAAGGGCAACAACAGATCGGCCAGACCTCGAGCGCTCGATCGATGTTCGGTGATTCGCATAGTTGCCGTTACCTCCAACCACTTGGCGTCTCGGTTGTTCGACCATGAAGACCACTCTTTGCTGGGTAGAACTCGGCGTATCGGATGTGGCGGAGGTAGACGGGACGAAGCAGCGGGTCGGCCTTCGCCATGCGCTGCAACGCCCCTATTGAGCCGATCCACAACACCACCGCCAGACCGATACCCCACCAGGACGCCAAGCTGAATGCGAGGCCCCCGGCGATCATCACCATTACGAGCACCAATTCGCGGTCGCCACCAAGCAGGAGATTTGGCCGATTAGCTGATTGATGGATCATGATCTCTCTGGGTTTGTCGGTCGAGTCCATAACCTAAATCACCGCCGCAGTCACGCCGAACGCGCTGGACAACATGGGCGCCGCGAATACGAGAACGGAGACCACGAGACCGATCATGCAGGCCCGGCGTCCAAATTCAGTGAGTTCACCGCCCCACAGCATTGCTCCGCCGGCTATCGCGATGCCGATCAGACCAATTGCGTACGCCACAGGGCCAGTGAGCGAGGTGGCGATTGCCGTCATCGGGCGTTCCCACGGTAAGGTGCCCGCCGCCGCCGCGTTCGCCCGCGCGGCGAAAGCATAAGCGAGCGCAAGAAGGGCCGAAGCTCGCATTGCAAGAATGCGCGCCGTCGACGCTCGAAATAATTGAACCTGCTGTCCATTCATTAGATAGTTCTCCTCTTTCTGTCACACGAATTCGACTTGATACCGGCCATCGGAATAGCCGGTAACGAGCGCCACTTCTCTGACCTTTCGCCCAGCCTTCAGCTCGGGTTCCTGATCAACGAAGACCACCAAATCCACCGCTTCAGCAATTAACGTTTGCTGTGGAGCGGATGTAGCCTCTGCCACAAGGCTTTCGAGACGGATGAGACCGCTGAGGGCATCGTTGGCGTGCACTGTGGCGGCACCGCCTGGATGCCCGGTATTCCAGGCCTTCAACATCGTGTGAGCCTCTGCGCCGCGGACTTCACCGACCACAATCCGCGTGGGTTTGAGCCTCATGCAGGCGCGGAGACAATCGAGCATCGACACGTTCCCGACCGCGAGTAAATCGACGTGATTCGGTACGGAGCACTGAAGCTCCGTTGTATCTTCGATGGAGACGACGCGATCATTTGGGGCTACTTCTGCCATCACATCAAGGACGGCATTCACAAATGTGGTCTTGCCGGAGCCGGTTGCTCCGACCGTCAGAATGTTCTTTTTCCCAGCAACCGCGGCGCGGATGATCTCGGCATGGTTGAGCCCGCGCACATCTTCGATAAAGCTGTCCCGCTTACGAACGTGATTCAGCGGGTCGGCCTTGCAAGTAAGAATTCCTGCCTGTTCGTACTCGGCGAGCGAGAAGATTTTCTTTGGCCGCAGTCGAATCGCGAAAACGGGCCGGCGCACGATGGGCGAAACGATACCTTCGAACCGGCTGCCATCGAGAGGGAGTTCGGTTTCAAGAACCGGCCGCTCATGGTTCATTACCGTACCTTTCCAGGCGGCAATGGTATTCAAAGCACTCGCCGCCTGGGCCGGAGGCATGAATCCAACGTGTTGAAAACCCTGGCTCATCCGTTTAACCCAAAGCGTGGAATCAGGATTGAGGACGATATCTTCGGTAGTCTCATCGTCGAGCAACTCGAGTACCGTGTCTCCAAGTTCGCGCCTCAATTTGGCTTCGAGACGGCTATGTTGTTCATCGTGCGCGAGGCCAGGAATTCCTCTTGATCGATCCGCATTTTTTGTGGTATTTATTGGCATCAGGGGGATATTTCCCTCTACTCTGTAGGTCGCCTCGGCTCGTGGCCGTGACAGAGTCTTCAGTAAGTTTTGTTGACCGAGGACACACCATGGCAGTAATCACCATCCCCTACGACTACAACGAGATCACCCATCCCAAGATCGTTCCGATCTGTATCGCCGACACGGATGAGAAGGGAAACCTTGTTTGTCCCGCGTGGATTGATCACGGTGTTGTGCCCGTCGTTGACCGGCTCGTCAAGATCGCTGAACGTCTGTTATTGGACAAGTACCGGGCTTCGGAAATCACGGAGTATGCGGTGCATTCGCTGTCCCGCAAGTATGGAGAGAACGTCGGCGACCGGCCAGCCGTCAGGGTCTTGAATCGCGCGCGATTGCATGCCGAAGACCTTCGAGTCGGCGGTAGACGGGCCAGGCGGAAGTACGATGTTGAGTTGTTCGTCGAGACCCTGGATTGGCTGGAGGATCAATACGATCTGCTAGCCGACCTGGAAGCCAAGCAAATGGTGGATGTCCTCGTCGCGCACCTAGACGTCCTCGGGCTGGATAAGGTGAAGGAACTGGTTCCATGGATGTTGCGAAACGCCGAGGGGCATGAACTCTCCAGCGAGTTCGGACAGAAACGCAACACGATCACCACGCGGTTTTATCGCGGGATGCGCAAAGCAGCCAAGGCGGCAGGCATTTCGTGGTACTGAAACATTACCGATGGGCCTTTAAGACCCATGCCATCAGTGCCATAATGACATGGACTGATGCCGCCTGAAGAGTCCCCCGAATCCAAATTCGACAGACTCAAGAAGCAGCTTCAGGACTCGATCCTCAGAGATTATCCGAATCCGGAACGGAAAGGATGTCCCGGTGGCGCCGTCCTGCAAGAGCTGGCTGAGCGTCCATTGGACCGAGCCGTCGAAGACGATCCGCACTGGCAGCATATTACGCACTGTTCCGAGTGCTACCGCGAGTTCCTCGCTTTCAACAACGCGTTCCGGCAACAGGCAAAGGCCCGCCGGGTGCACATCGGTTGGGGCGTGGCGGTCGCCGCTATCGTAATCGTCATTGCGGTGCTGGTCGGAGTAAACCAAGGCTCCCTTTTTCAGAAGCGCCCCCAGAATGCCGAACTCGCATGGGTAAAAAGAACGGTGCTCGTCCCTTCCTCGAACCGCTCCGCCGATTCGGGGGAGCAGAAGCCGATCTACCTTGATCGCCTGCCGTTGGAGCTCACGATCGAACTGCCCGTTGGGAGCAGAGCCGGCGCTTACGAACTTCAGTTGAAGATGAACGACCGTGCGGTGGTCTCGTCAGGGGGAAATGCCGAGATCAAGAACGGGACGACGGCGTTCACGGCCAGGATCAATTTGTCGCAACTTGAATCCGGCAGCTACGCGATGGTGATTCGGCAGGTCCCGCTTGATTGGAATTTATATCCCGTGGTGATTCGCTGACCCATGGACATAGCAAAGGGCCAGACTGGGAAAGCGGATTATCGTGGTAATCACGCGACAGATAAGCCGAGTTGTGCCGGGTATGTATTGGGATCAGCCATTCGCCACATGAGCGGTCAGGTTGAATCGGAAGACGCAAAGACCAATAGGGTGTGGAATATGAGGATCGGTCGACCAACGGCTGGGCGCTCATGCCTCGATCTGTGGGTTTGCAACTTGGGGACGAGCGCAGCGAGGTCATACGTGCCATCACTCGTTACGCTGTACTTCGCGCGACCGTTCGCCAATGCCGCCGCCAAGCGTGACGTCCATTCAGGCGCACCGTCACGTTGGACGTACCCGAGCATTCCCCCTACATCCTCATCGCGCGCGTACTCGCCGGCAAGGAACATTCCCAAACCGTTGTTTCCGAGGTACTCAACTACAGAATCGCTACGGTAAAGGCGTTTGGCCTCACAGTGAAAGTTGAACCTGGCGCCTCGCTCGCTACGCTCAAATTCGATATCAATCCGTCTCCTCTGTTTGCCTGAACGTCCGGCTGCGTTCACTGGGGGATCATCGGCCACGTACATGCGAATCATCCAGGTCGGCGCGTCCATTCTGAGCCGCGTTTCCTTCATGGCCCGCACTAGCTCGCCGGTGATTGCAGGTTCCTCAGCGTTTGAAAACGAACCCGCGTCCAGGAGTTCGTATCCCGCTGCGAGCCAGCGATGACAGTTCCGAATGAACGCAAGATGGTAAACGGCTCGGCTGCGTGACCTTTCCGGCGAGCCATGGAGTCGTTCAGCCAAGGGTAGAGGAGTCCTCCGCAGAGCAGGCTAGAGTGTCCGCGATAATCTCACCGGCATCTAACACCGCTTGGGTTTGCGTCCATTGCATTCGCTGCATCGGCTTACATACATACGTGAGAGCATCGTTGTAAATGCGGAGGTTCCGATCGAAATAGAACCATTGCGCGAATTCCTGCCTCGCACTTGACTGCGCTAGCGCCAACTCAACGGACAGTTGAGGACTCGCTCGCTCTACTGAAATTGGCAATGTCGCGCGCGTGTTTTCGAGGAGCATGATTTCAACCGCAGCGGCGTCATTGCCCACAGCAATTCGGACCCGGTGGCGGGCCGCGGAGTCATCTCCCAAGAATGAGTCTAGTTCGTCCCGCAGTACGACGGCGTATTGCTCAAGTAGGTTGTTTTCGGGAACTCCAGTTGCACGACGCCCAACCTTGCCCCTCGTCAAGTTCATCCTGATATGAACCAAATCGTGCACTAATGATTGGTCTCGGCGAGTGAGACGAAACGCATCGTTTGTGAGATCATTCAGAGCCCGGACAAATGGACCTTGGCTGAAATCGTCACGGTCGTGGTTCTCGTCGATGATCTGCTGATACAGATCGACCCACGGTTGGAGTTGAAGGCCGCTTCCTCCATCAAATGGGAGCGGCGTGGCTCGGAGGTCTCCAGTAGTACCGATTGTTTTTTGGATGCCGGCTTCGGGAGAATGGAAGAACTGATAGTAGCGTGAAAAATCGGAGTTCAAATAGAGCGCGATCGCTTTCAGCAAATCTTTCCTGCTCTCATCGGCTCCGATTCCGACCTGACGAGGGGGGATGACGAGAAAGTCATCTTCATAGACTGAAAAAGCTCCAGACCTGCCTACCACGACGTGAGGAGGCTTACACACGCGCAATGGGCGATCGAACCCGCCACGAAGTCGGACATAGGCTTCATTCTCGACAATCCGACCAATCGCGGTTTCCGGAAAGCGCCACAGGTACTTGCGTTCTTTCAGTCTTCCAATGAGAAGCTTACGCTTGTCGATCAGCTCCGGATGGTGCTCGGCCTCGTATACATCGCCACTCTTTGAGTTGCGGAGCTCAAATCCTCCGATGGCTTCGAGAGCTCCTCGCTCCTCAAGATCGCCGATGCTCTGGAAACCTTTCTTGATGCGTTCGAGAAGCTGCCCATCCAGATAAGAACCCCATGCTGCCAGTTTCCAATACAACGCGGTTCCCGAGAGCGCTTCTGAGTAGCGGAGAGACCGAACTTCCCCAAGATTGACAAAGATGTTCCATGCTTCTCTCTGCTTATTCCCTGTTTTGGCGTCGTATAACGTGGGCTGGTTGGCGAGAAATGGCGTATAGACATCGATGGTCGCTGGCTGGTCTTGATTTAACTTGGAAAAGAATAAGGCGGCCGCCGGTACGGTGGATCGACCCGCGAAGAGTACGTTTACCAAGTTTGCGAAGTTGGCGACCTCCCAAACCGTCGCCTCCGCAAAGAATCTGCCGCGGAACTTTTGGGAGTCTGATTTGAACAGTGTCATGGCTGGCATCAGAAGGCTCGCCGATCCATTCGAATCAAGATATTCGTGACTGCGCCAAGCGAACATTTCTGCCAACTGCCGTCTTCCGGTAGGGCGTTTGCTGCTATTTTTGGCTATCCATTCTGCCAGGCTAAGATCCGCGGCCTCATCGTTCTCGGACTCCACTTCTTTCCACGGAGGGTTACCGACAACCCAATCGAATGAGGGAGGTGCGGATTGTGGAAGAGGAGAGAATGCACTCTGACAGAAGATGTTTTCTCCGCGTAGTGTCGGTAACTGAAAACGGCGGACTTGCGTTGACTCTAGATCAGGTGGTTTTACATAGTCAAGCAGCGTCAGAATGAGGCTCAATTCCGCGATATGGCACGCGTCGCCGTCGGTGTCGATCCCAAATATGTGTTCAGTTAGCAGAGACCGCAATTCAGATGGACGTGGTGGCTGACCATTGTTGCTTCGGATCGCTTGCTCGATGAGTCGTCGATACGTTTGAACGAGAAACACGCCTGACCCACAGGATGGATCAAGTATCTGCATGCCCTGCAAAAGAGGTCGCTTCAAGTTCAGGCGATCCAGCATATAGTTCACTACCGGCACCGGCGTGTAGTACGCGCCTTCTAACCGACCTTTGCTCGTGCCCGTATGCGGATCTGGCGCATGCAAGAACTGTTCGTAGATCACGGATAGTGTCTCGATTGGGATGAACGAGAAGTCATAGTCGGCGAAATCGAGAGCTAATTGGCCGCTAGCCGCGTCTCCCCGGAATACGCCCGCTACGGTGCGGAGCCGCGCTTCTCCTACTGTTTGCAGTTGATTTTTCGTGAGCGGGAAGACCGCACCATTCAACCAATCGTCCAGCTTAGCTAATAGCTGCTCGAAGGCTTCTAATGAAAGATTCCGTCCGAGCACTTGCTGCGCATCGAGCCCCCACGCCTGCAGCTTTCGATCAGAGAGTATTTCTCTGTCACGGAGGTATCGGAGGTAAACAAACTTTCCGATGACCGCATTTATCAATGTTCGGTCTGTCAATCCGCTGGTGGCGAGCGTTTTTCCGACCTCCCGTAAATGACCCAGCAAGCGCCAGTCAACGCGCCTCTCAGGGGTGACCTCAGCGGCCCACTCTCGCCAAAAGCGTCCGGTATCGATCGCTTCCGCCCCAAACGATTCGACACCTAGTGCCACCCTATTGAACTCTTCAAAATGGCGTAAAGTTCCAGCGTTCAGATCGTCGCCGTCGAGTTCACTCGGCTCGAAACGAAACCCTGGATATACTCGAAGCGATTGGGGGCTCGCGACCAAGAGAAAGGGGACTAAGTCCTGGTTCCAAACTCGGCGGTGTATGACTCTAGCCTCTTCTTCAGTCGCTGCGCGGCAGACGTAGACGATTGGGATACCTGCGGTGGTGCTGTTTGAGCTCCGTAACAGATATGCTCCCTCTAGTCCGCACTGTTGGGTCGCACGGCGGTAGAGGAATCCAAAATCATTGTCCCTCGCTAGCGCATCCGCGCGGACATAGTTCGGCGAAGTGTTGTATTTGAGGACTTCGACAATCGCGTCTAGTTGCACGGAAGGCTCTCTCTCAACTAGCTAGCTTTCGCCGCTGCTCGCGCCAGCGGATTGGTATTCGGTCGTTCGGAGCTTCGGATAAATACTGTTGCGCACTGAGACATGACTTCGTGACGGGAAGGGTAGTGAGGCCGAGGAGCATCTGGATCTGTTCAGGATCACCGCCTTGTTTGCTACACAGCTGAGCGCAGGTTCGCCGCAGGTCGTGCGGACGAACAGATATGCCAATCGCTCTTCCATGTTGGGCAACAATATCAAGGACCGTCTGCGGGCAGATGCCTCGGTTTGTAATAATCCCACCACGTTCGACGGCTCGAAAGAGTCGCCCGCCCGTGATCTGCGCTTTGTGAAGCCATGCGTCGATTGCGGTCTTGGCCCAAGCCGGCACTGGCACCGTTCGGCGGCGACCTCCCTTGCCTTCGATATCGAGCAGGACCCAGCGCCCGTGCCTACGCTCCAGATGATGGGTTTCGAGAGACACCAACTCAGACCGTTGCAGCGCGCACCCGACCAGTAAGGCGAGAATTGCTCGGTCCCGGCTGCCTTTGATGGAACCCTGATCTGGCGCGTTAACCAACGCTTCTGCCTGGCTAGGCGACAACCACTTTCCAGCGCGTACGCCACGCTTGCGAACGCCTGTGAGTCGTGTGGCCACCAGGGCATCCGTCGCACTGCAAATACCCTCTTCGCCAGCGTGAAGAACTAGCTTTCTTATTGCTGATAGTCGCTGATTGACGCTCGAAGGTGAGTACCTCAACTCAATCAGGTGTGCTCGGTAAGTCTCTAGTAACGAGCGGGTTAGATGGTGCGTCGATAATCGTTCGTACCAAGAAAGGAAGTCCCGAATTGCCTTTCCGTACATCGCTTTTGTGACGGAATTCGTCAAACGCCCGATCAGGCCATCGGCGACGGCAACGAGCGTCGTAATCGCAGATTCTGAAATCATCCCAGTTAACTATAACACGGAATATAAAAGACGAACAAAGAGCGAAACCACAACCGATTCGAAAATCTCGACTCCGCACCCGAAGACCAAATCAACGTCGAACTACATAGCGACGAACCGGGCTTGAGGAGACCGCGAAGCGCCGACGTGACCCGGTTGGTTCCGCTCTTCACTTTAGCCGGATCGCTGATGAAGATCATCACTGGAAGCTCGCACCCAGGCAATCCTCCTCATTCGCAAGGTGGCGAAGCTGCGATTGGCTTTCACCGGCCTTGGAGAATCCGTACGGCGGCATCAGCCTGATTGTCGCCGTCAGAATCCGGAACTGGAATCCATGGGACCTCGACGTCCGGTTTCACTCCGGAGCCTTCGAATCGTTGCCCACACCATGTAACGTATTCTGCTTTGGGCATTACCAGCATGTATCCGTAGCCGACCTTAAAGCCGGACCCAGGTATCAGTCTGCCCGCCGTCTCCGTCCCGACGAGTTTTGCCAGGCCGTTCTCGGAGGCGAATGCAGCAACCATCTCGCCAGCGCTGACCGTATGTTCATTCGTGATGATTGCAACCCGCTTGTGCCACCGCTTTGGGCCCAATCCCTCAGAAACCAGCAGCACTGATGGGTCACGTCCCACGAACTGAACGGCCATCGAGGCGATTGCAAGCGGGTTCGGGAGCTCTGTTGGAAGACGATCGAGCTTGCGAAGCGTGTACTTGTCGTACCCGGTTTCAGCGCGTTTCCTGGTGACGGTATAGCCGATCGGTAGCTTCTCCGGAGTGAGATGGCTCATTAACCGCAGGACCCCCAGTCCGCCGCCGAGATGTCCTCGGAGATCGAGAACCAGATTGTCGAAAGAGGAGAGCTCGCCAACCGCCTTATCGATCGAGCGAGCGACATCCAGTCCAAGCAGGCCCGGAAGTATGCTCACCTTCAGGTATCCGGTGTCGCTGGTAAGCTGCTTTGAAACGACGGCCTCAGGTTCGGCATATGGCTGCTTTCGTGAACGCGGCGCGGGAATGGAAATCGATAGCGTTAGGTCTTCCGACCCTCGCTGTATTTGGACTGCAACATCAACGCCCATGGGGAACATCGGCGCATCCGGTGGGTTTATCTGCTTCCCATTGATTGCGATCAAAACATCCAGCGGGCGCAGGCCCGCGGCGTGGCCTGGCCCGCCAGAGTGGACATCTTGGGCAAGCCAGCGAGGTCCGACCTCCGTCTCTGCGCGCCGAAAGCTTGCCCCAAGTGATAAGCGTCCAGGCACGCGGCGCACGGACTGGTGGAAGAAACCTGTGTGGCTTGTCCCGAGCTTGCGCACAAGGTCATGCATGCCGAGCTCAAAATGTTCCGGGTCTTCCCGCGAGATGATTCCCTCTTTCGCCTCTCGGGCGAGTTGCGGCCATTCGGTTCCATTGAACCGCGGATCGAAATATTGCTTGGTGACCTTGGCCGCTGTCTTGTCGAAAACCTCAGTGCGTTGAGCGAGCGTTAGTTTTCTCGAAAGTGAATCGTTTTGTGCCATCGCCAATTACCTCGAAGCCTGCCCACAGATTGGGCTTGGCCTTGTCTCCGTAGTTTTTGATAAAATCCAGTTGCGCCTGACGAAGTGCTTCTTTGACGGTCAATCCGGCCTTTAGGTGTTCGTAGAACGACTCCATGAGAGTGGCAGTGGAGCGGTCGTCTACATCCCATAGACTGGCGACAACGCTTCTCGCGCCGGCAGTCAGGAAGGCCCTCGCCAGATTCATCACACCTTCCTGCCCCTGTAGTTTGCCGCTGCCGGTTTCACATGCCGACAGAACTACGACATCCGCATTCAGCCGAGTACGCCTAATCTCTCGCGCTTGCCAGAGTCCGTCTTCGGATTCGCTTCCCGGAGCAAACACCAGTGCAGTCCGGTCTGGATCGAGCTCATCACTGACGCCATGCGCGGCCAGGTGAATCACCTTGAAATCTGCAAGAGGTTCCGCCTTCAGTGCTTCCTCGGAGGCCTGAGACCCATCCAACGTGACGCTTTGGGAGCCGAACACTTTCGCCGCTTCAGTGATTTCCTCATGTCCGAATTGAAGGGGTTTCAATCTCCCCGCACGAAGATCCGTAACTGCCCGCGTGGCCGATCCAAGCCCCTTGGAAGACTGGCTCGGCGGACTGTAGGCGACGCCCAGAAATGGTTTCCGAGCCGCCACGGCCCGCGGCGTTCTGCTCAGCGTGTAGTAGATGGTCGCCGAGGGTGCAGCAGACAGGTTGAAGTCGCTATTGAGATATCCGCCAGCGTCATTCACGAGTGCTCCGAAGGGGACGAGATGTAACGGACCGTCGGGAACGATGATTAGCGAAGAAATGTTTTGGCTGCGGACTGGCGCGATCAGTTGCTTGTAGAGTTCTCTCGCGCTGGATTGGGAGTCGGTACCGTTTCGAATCGCGGTAACGAATGTTCGGGAGAGATTGCCAATTTCAGCGCGGGCGGGAAGGTTGTGAATCTTTAGACCAGCGCGATTGATTTCGATCGCGTAGGAGGCCTTCTCGTCCATCACGTATTCGACGATGGCCTCACCCTGCCGCAACTGGGCCTGTAGATCTGCGACGGACGCAGGACGCCGCCGCACGAGACCCATTTCTTTCCGCTGTCTTGCATACTCAACAGGGCTGAGTTGCATATACGCATCGTCTAACTGATCCAGCACATGCCGCACCTGGGCATTGGTCAGCCTGTCGTGCATCAACGACCGTTGCAGACGGGCAATCTCGACTTCTCCGCGGGTTTGCTGCGCGTTAGCCGAAGCGGATTGTCGCGCGTATCGGATCGAATCCAGCAAGGAACGACCACGCGCACTTTCAATAATTGAGAAGGCGTATGGACCATCGTGCATGCGGTTCCACGCCAGGCGAAAATGACCCAAATAAATCTGCCCCAACGCCCCAATCATTCCGCTCTTCACCTGCGAACTGGGCGCATTCACAAGCAACCCTTCCACCAGATCAGTGGCTCGCTGGAACGACACGTCGGCGGCCTGCACCGATCCGAGCGCCGCCTGCACTTCCGCTTTCTCCGCAACGAACACTGGAAGATCGTACCCCTCTTCTACACGCTGCACAGCCTGAATGCCCTGATCGATCACAGCCGAGGCTTTGGCTGGCTGGTTCGTTGCGCGATAGAACTGGGACAGTCGAAGGCAGGACTCCCCTTCCTGTCGAGGCAAGCCTGCGGTTTTCGATACCTCCGTTGCCTGACGGAAGTATTTCTCGGCCGCAGACAGATCGCCGCGACTGGCCGTGATTTGCCCCGCCTCAATGAGGAGTTCGGTTTGTGCACCGAGCACGTGTTCTTTCTCGGCCTCGGCGAGGGCCGCGGTGATCAGCTTGTTTGCCAATTCGCGGTTCTGTTCCCTTTGCGGTTCGGACAAATTCGCTAGGGCTCGAATCTTCGCGATTGACAGTTGGAGCGGAATTTCGGCGTATCCGTTCCTTTTCGCTAGGTCCGAGGCTTTGTCAACGATTCGCGACGCTTGATCCGCCATTCCGTGGACCGCCATGCCGTTTGCCAGCCACGTGGCAAAATTAATGTGCGCAGAGACGTCACCCAGTTGTTCCGCCTTTGAGATTGCTCCGTACAACGCCAATGCCGCCGATCCAATGTCGCCGCTGACGCCAGCGACGAGACCGAGTTCACCCCTGGCCCGGTTCTCCCATTTCTGATCTCCGATTTTTCGTGCAATCGCGAGTACCTTGTTCCAGTCTTCTGCGGCGGCAGCGGTATTGGTATTGAGATCAATGTTGCCCAAAAGTGCCAGGGCTCTAATTTGGAGAAGCGGATCGCTCTGGGTAAGAGGGTTGGCCAGAAGCCGTAGGACCTCGGCACGGACGGTCTTGTATGAGCCATCCTCGAGATCGCGATGGAGCCGGCCTAATTTTGCATAGAGTTCATTGCGTGCGTCGCCTGTACGGTGAAATTCGGCCTCGGCTTTCGCGTATAAGGGACCTGCGTGACGCCAGTCGCTTCGGTCGCCGAGCTGATCGGCTTTTGCCATCAGCTCGGCGGGCGATTGTGCATCTACGCACATCGGGGCGAACCCGGCCACGACAATCACCAGGAACCGAGCGCAGCGAGCAGGCGTGTACTGAAAGACCACGTTGCTTTGATTGGACTTAGAAGATTGCATAGAAACCTGCATTCACTCTGTAGGTCTCGGGCGAAGAGGCGCGTGACAGAAAATTTCAGAATTTTAGCGGGAAGTTCCCGGAAGGTTTCAGCCCAGAGAGGTATGAAGCGGCGAAGGCAGGACCCGTTTCAGAGAATTTCCAAAAAGTTTCACCATTCCTATCGTAAGAGCGGAAAGCCATCTCTGTCACGTTCGCCATGGATCGCGCCGTACAGAACAGGGGCCTTATCCCTGGATCTCCCCGGCGGAGGCAGTACGTGGACAGGACAACACACGCGGTTCAACAGCAAATCGCAGCAATGGGCGCTCAGGTTTTTGAAGTCGGGTTATTTAAACCTTCGGCAGCAGATGAGGGCCGGGCCGTCATGATCCCACGAACATGGGACTCGGTCACGTTAATCCGGTCGATTCCATGGCTCCGCATGCAAAACGCCGACGGACGGAACATCTATGTGCGGCCGAAAGGAGAGCACGATCTCAGCCTCGTTGACGATCTCACCGCGGACGTAGTGAGGCGAATGAAAATGACCGGCTTCACCCCGGCGGCGGTCATTGAGACCTCGCCTGGAAACTTCCAGGCATGGTTGAAACATCCTCGTCAGCTACCGCGGGAATTGAGCACGATGGCAGCGCGGAAACTTGCCGAGGAATTCGGTGGCGACCGCGGTGCTGCCGACTGGCGTCACTTCGGCAGATTAGCGGGCTTCACGAATCGGAAGCCGAAATATCTTTCCGAGACCGGGCTCTTCCCATTTGTTCGGCTCATCGACGCTCCAGGCGTGGCGTACCCGGAGGGCGAGAGGTTTGCCGCGGCGATCTCGGCTCAACGCGACACGGATATGGGGAACCAGGCGCGGCGCTGTCCCACACTGACGACTACGACCAGGAAGACTTCGAAGAACATTGACGACTTCCGATCAGATCCACGCTACGGGGGCGACGCTACCCGTGAGGATCTAGCATTCGCAATCTACACCCTCGCACATGGAACGAGTGATGATCAGGTGGCGGCGGTCCTTCGAAGTCGCGATCTCACCCACAAGGGGGATGAGAAACGCCAACATCAATACGTCGATCGCACGATCCAAAAAGCTTTCAGAATGTTGGAGAGTAGATGCCTTCGCTGACCTGGGCCCCTATGCGGAGGCCTTCGCGACTGTATAGCTCCGCGAACACTTCCGGATATCCGACGATTCGCTCACAGGCAAGTCAAAGGGACCGTGCGATGTCGACCGACCGTGCGAACAGGGAGCGATGACTGTGTGGAAACGTTCAGGGCGCTGTGCTAAGGTCCATGTGTGCCGCCGAACCCCGCGATCCTTGATGTTCTGGATGTGCGCCAGTTGAGTCGCATTGAGGCGACGCACCGCGGCTTTCTGTACCAGCACCTTTTTGCTTGCGGATGCCTGCTCAAAAGCCATTCCGACCTGCAAACCGTCGTGGTTGAGCACGATGAAGATATCGAATTGCGGACGGCCGAAAGGCACATTTATGTACAGGTCAAGACGCGAACGGGAACGCTGCACGAAGGAGAAATGGCAGGATTCTTCACGCGGGCGCACGACATCGCGGCCGCGCATGCCAGCGGCGCTCGGGCCGGAAAGCCAGAATTCTGGCTCGTAACAAACGCTGAAGTGTCGGCCGGCCTGGCCTCACGGCTCTCTGCGGAGAGCATTGCCCTATGGTCTCCGAACGCGGTTTCCCACGACGAACTGCTCCTCCCGCCGCCCCACGCCGACGTGCCCGCCAGCTTTGCGTGGTGTGCACAGGCAGCGTCCCAAATCGCCTTGAGCAGGCTCTCTCCCGAAACGCTGGTCTGGAAACTCGCCGCCGTCGTAGCCTATCGCTCCGCGGGGCTCGAAGGCGGCCATTCCATTCACATATCGGAATTAGCAGCGCTCTTCGAGGTTTTCGCCGCGCAATTGCATCGCTTTCCCGAAAGCCCCGCCGATTACCGGGTGCAGGAGGACGAGCCGACATTGGAAGGCAGCGACCATGTGTTGCTCGTGGCCTCCATCTCCGGTGCCGGCAAGACCGCATGGGCCTCGCATAGCGCCGTGCATAGCGGCGAGGCGATTGTGTACTTCGATGCGGCCGGCGTTCCTGACGCGGCGGTTCCGAGTGCATTGCTGCGCGAAGCCATTGCGCAACTCACAACCCAGGCCGGGATGGATTCAAAGGATGCGGTTCAACCGGGCGCATCAGGTTTTGAGGGTCTCAGGGGCGTGGATTTCCTCGCGAAACGCGCAAACATACGGCCCGTCATGGTCGTTGATAACGTCCATACCGTCACTGCGGGCACCCTCCAGAAGATCGCTGCCGCCCTGCCGTCATGCCGCATCGTTCTCCTGGCACAACCCGCGCCCGTCATCGCGCAAATGGAGGCGCTCCTGGGAACCGAGGCTGTCGTGCTCAAAGGCTGGTCACTGGTAACGATAGCAGGCGAATTCGATTCGGCGCATGCACCGGTCGATCCCGCTACGGCGGAGAGGGTGCGGCAACTGACAGGAGGCGTCCCGAGGTTCGTGAGCAACGCGGCCGCGCTCGCCGGTAACTACTACTGCGGCGATGCCCAGGCGTTTTGCCGGGCCGTCGAATCGGCAGCGAACACAACCCGCACCGCGCAGGAGCTTATTCTGCGCGAGAGCTTCGACCGCCTATCCGCCGATGCGCGGCTTGCGGTCGCCCTGTTGTCGCTCGCGCGGTTCCCGCTTGCAGAGTTCGAATGCCTGGAGTTTCTGTCGTCGCATGCCAGGTTTCGCTCGGGTCCTGCGGCGGCCGCGGCGATACGGGAGTTGCAGGATTGGGGCGTGGTCCAGCGCCTGATGTCGGGCGCGCTCGTCACCCATGACGTGTTTGTGACCATGGCTGCGCCGCTCTTCGAGGCGCTCGAACCGGACGTCAAAATGGCGGCGAAGCAGACGCTTGCCGCTGTGGTCGAGAAATCCATCGGGCCGGGCCAGGTGGCGCGGCTGATGGTCTACTGCCGACTGCTGCCGCAGATTGGACGCACGGAGGTTCTGGCCGACATTGCCAGTTCGCTCAGCGAACACATCCACGAGCAGGGGCGATCGGGAGAGCTGGAAGCAGTGCTCGAAGACGTACTGGTCTCCGCCGAAGTCTCGCCGCTCGATAAGTTCATGGTGGCCGACACGCTGGCGCTCTGGGAGTTTCACCAGCCGGACAAGACAGGATTCGTGAGACTGGTGCGGACCATGGAACGGTTGGCCAGGGAACACGACCTCGGAGGCGATACGCCGTCGCGCCTCGCGATGAAGCAGATGCTGGAGGCGGCACTCAATTATGAATTGGCCGGTATCAGGCTATATTCCGCGAGATCGCTGCAACTGGCGGACACCCCGGTATTGCGAAGGATAGCGCTCTATAACACGGCGACGGCCTGGTACATGGCCGACGAGCCGCAAGAGACGCTGGAAATCACGGGAAGCCTGATTGAGGAGTATTACGGGGTCCTGCACCTGACCGAGGAACAGGTCTTTGCCCGCAGTGCCAAGGTGCTCGCGGACGAGATCGGCTCGGACTTCGATGCGCTCGACGAACTGAAGCGCCTTGCCGATACGCTCGACTTGCGGGCGCGCGCGTTGAATCAGATGAGGTTCCCGTCGGGACTATGCCGGCTGCACGCGATGAAGTTCTACCAGATCGCTCATGTCCCGATGTCGCTGATGAAGGTCGGGCAGGAGGTAGTGGACGAGTTCCTCTCGATGCTGGATGACCCGTGGGAAGCGCGGCGGGTCATCGAAACGCTGCTCCTTCCGATCGTCGATGAATACCGGCTCATAGAGTACGCCGTTCCTGTCCGGTCGCAGTATGCCGTGATTCTCGCGTATTGCGGGGAGGTCGAACCCGCGCGCCGTCTGATCGGAGAACTTGGGGCGTTCGCGGTCTCCGACTTGCGGCAGCGTGAGTTGCAAAACCAGGGTGCACTCATTGAGAGGATCGCCGCCCAGCGGCGGTTTGCCCCGAGACCCGGGATCGAAGCGAGAGTGCCGAAAGTCGGACGCAACGAGCCGTGTCCGTGCGGGTCCGGGAAGAAGTACAAGAAGTGCCACGGAGCGCGATAGGGAGCTACAAATCTTTGGGTGGCTGTGCGCCATTCAACGGACGGAGGGGGCAGGAGAAAGCATGAGGCGATTCGGCACAACCGGATTCACCAATTCGGCGAGGGCGGAACTGTTCGCGTATCGCAGACGCAAGAAGAAACGAATCGAGGTCTACCTGGAATTGGACGCCCAATCCAAGAAACGTCAGAATACCGAATCGTTGGACCAGCAGTTCATATCGGGCGTGGAAAAGGCGCTGAAGGAGCACGGGCGCGAGACGCCGTTCAGGCGGCCGGTCGCGGTCCACATGCATTTTCATGTCGGTGTAGAGCGGATGCCGCCCCAGATACATCAGCTCCCCAAGCATTACCTCGACCTGCTGCAGACGCCGCTCGCATCCCGTCCGGCCGACCGCCGTAAGCTCCTGCTGGAGGACGATCGTCTCGTTGAAGCGCTATTTTGCAGCTACAGCTTCGCGGACGAGGAACCGTCCGTGCCGTTCATGAGTTTTGAAGTGATGACGCTGACCAGCTTCATCAGGGATCTCGAACTACACCGGAAAATCGCAACCGGGGATTTCGACGACGTTGAAGGCGTGCGGGAACTCGATGTCAAGAATCCCTACGGCATAGGGGACTACGAAGAGGAGTTCCGCGACAATTCCATAGAAGAATATCGTCGTCTGATAAAGATGGGGGAGAGTGGCAAAAAGCAGTACGGCGAGAAGCTCTACGACGCCCTGCTGTTGATGAACACCCACGCGGCGCAGCACGAACTTCTCAGGCGGCGGGAGTTGCGGCCGGTCGATATCGGCACGCTTTACGGCCCGGCTCCCAGCCGGAAGCGCAACGATGAACTGTTTCGCTCCTTGCGTGAAATCAGCGCCGCGAACGTCAGGCTGGTCACGGAACTGGGAGTCGCGTGCGCGGATCTCGGGCCTCCGGCGACCCAGCCGGGCGATTCCGAGATGCTGAAACAGAAGGTGCGTGCGGCGCTCTCGCAGATGCGCAACCAGTATCCAATCCTCGATCCCCTCTATTCCACGGTCGGGGTCACGCTCCTCTATATCCCCCCGAGGAAGGCGCAGCGCATCGATCTCGACAACCTTGCGCGCCGGTTTTCCGCCTTCGACCGAACCGCCCACGCTCCGGTGGGAAAAGTGAAGCACGGGCATGGTCCACTGCCCTGAAGACCATACTCCGCTATGCGGGGACTTCGCGCCGCTCGAAAGTCACCATGAATGGCGGTTCCGGCGCGGTTTCACGAAGGCAGTTCAATCAACGCTGCGCCGTGCGCACGATGTATACGGCTAACAAAACGCCTGGCCAATGGAAGGCTCATGGGCGTTACATCGCACGCGAGAGTGCGGGCGGCACAATTCTAGGTCCGCTAATGACATCGGGAGTGGACACCCGAGATCTGCCGTTGGAACCGGCTAAAGAACTGGCGCGCTGGCAGACTGAGGGCGACCCAAGGTTGTGGAAGCTCATCGTCTCGCCAGAATTTGGGGAGCGCGTGGATCTGGACCGGCTGACGAAAGATCTGATGGCACGGATGGAAAAGGACCTCGGGACGAAGCTTGAGTGGGTAGCCGTCACGCACTTCAATACCGAGCATCCGCATGTACACATTGCCTTACGCGGTATCCGCGAAGACAGGACCGCCCTCGACCTGCCCCGCGACTACGTTCGTCATGGCGTGCGAGCCATTGCCGAGGATCTATGCACAAGGCAACTGGGACATCGTAACCAATTGGATGCGATCGAGTCAGAACGCCGCGAAATTGACGAACGGCGATTTACGGCGCTCGACAGGGCAATCAACCGGGCGAACGCGGTCGAGTTGGCGGAGACGGCGTCTAACGCGGAACATTTCGCTGTCCGGCGGTCCGGGGAAAATGCCGGCCGAGCGCGGGAACAACACATTGATGCCCGGTTGCTTGTGCTTCAGCAAATGGGCTTGGCGGAACCGTCTGGCCAGGGGGTATGGCTGGTTCGCCGCGATTTCGAAACCGTTTTGAAGGCGATGCAGCGAAGCGGCGATCGGCAGAAGATGCTCGCATCCCACGGAGCTCTGCTCTCAGATGAACGGTTGCCCCTGGTCGTACTAGATATGAGAAAGCTGAAAACCTTGGAAGGCAGAGTGCTGGCGAACGGCGAAGAGGAATCGGGGAAAGGCGCCGGCCGGCATTATCTTTTGCTGGAAGGTACGGATGCGAAGGTACATCTCGTCTATTACACGCCAGAAATGGAAGAGGCGCGGAGTAGAGGAAAACTCCGCGCGAAGTCGTTCGTCCGACTGCAGAAACAGTTTGAGAACGGGCGACCAGTTCTGGAAATTGAAGACTCCGGCGACGCCGAGCGAGTACTCCACAACCGGCGACATCTCGGCGAGAGAGCCCGGGCGTTTCTTATCCATGGAACCGTCCATCCGGAAGAGGGCTGGGGCGGATGGTTGGGCCGTTACCAGGCCGCAGTGAAGAGAGCAGCCACGGAGCCGCCGGAATTACAGTCCGATCGGCCCGTGGGTCCTGAACGTTAGGCACTCGATCCTGTCACTATCTGCTGTATGTAAGGATTTCCGCCTAAACAAGCGGTAAAGTATCTTGTCCGCATATCAGCGACCGTTTTCGCCAACCTGCCAGCGACGCCCTACTTCTGGGTAGCGCGTGATTCCATCAAACGTGTTCGAAACTGCAGGCGGCGAGTTCCCTTCGTAAACCATCGATCTGTCCACAATCCGTGCTGCGTTGCACGAACGTCAGAGCTTGACACCAGAAATCTCCGCCTCAAGCTCTGGGAACAAATCAAGCATGAAGAACTTTCTTCGATAAGCCTGGAACGGAATATTCAGATCGAGTTGACGTATTGCCTGTTTCGTCTTCGCATGAGGGTGTTCCGGCAGAGGCAAGTCTGCGGTCCTCATCATCGTAATAATCTGTTCGGCTTTTTCCTGTAGTGCCTTGCCTCCCGCGGGAAATTGCTCCAGTGCCTTGCTCCATCCCTTCATGAACGCGGCTTCCGCCGGGTACAGCCGAAAGGTCTTCTCGCTTTGCTGCGCCGTACTAATTGCATCATCAAGATTGCCGGTACGCAGAAGTGAGCTGTAAAACCCCTTCATTGCATCTTCCAGCCGTCCCGCTGGTGTCTCCTCTGCCGGCCCCCCAAGGAGGCGTAGGGAGGCGGCGTGATCAGCGGGATCGAGCATCGCTTTGATTCCGTGAAACCCTTTACACGCTGCCATCATGATGAAAAGGTGGTTTCGAGTCGCTTTGTTGAGAGCCAAAAAGTAGGGCTGAAGATCCGCCCATTTCACAACATCACCTTTTGCCAATTGGAGCCCATCTTTATCGCCATGAGCTTCGATATGTAGAAGCGGCCAGAGATTCTTCTCCACGGCGGTGCTCGCCACTTGCGACAGCTGTGCGTAGAGATCGGGCGCCGTTTCAACTCTTCGGCGAGTGAGGGGAATCTGCACCACTGATGGCTCATACCTCAAGTCCTGAATGTGCTCTTCCAGGTGGCGGGCGGTCTGGCTATGGTCTTCGGGGACGGAATCGATGATCTCGATCATGTCTGCGCCGTAAGCAAATCGTGCGGTCATAAGACTAACCATACCGTCGATTGCGACCGCCCCCGCAGTCTACGTCCCGGGAGCACCGGAAACCACACGGCCGATTGTCGGCCGCACGAAAGCACACCTGAAGCGCGTAGTCGACATCGCACAGCTTGGGCACAATCGACCCGGAATCTCATGAGCGGCGGTAACCCGAATGTCCCACGCTGTTCAATTGAGCTGCTCACTGAACCTTCCCTGCGAGTCTCCGGGTGAGTGTTCCATCCGTTTCTTGCATCGTGGCCGAACAGCTGATTTCCACTATGCAGAGGTCTCGAAGAGCCCAGTCAGACGGATATGGGCCCTGGTAGATCAATGTTGTCTGTCACAAGCTTGCCATCTCGCGGCATACCGGTTAGGCGCAGCCCGCGCCCAGAGGAGTGCCGATGTATCCCGAAAGAACATCCGAACCGGAGATCCGGGAAATTGGTGGCGAACCGCTAGAAGGGTCTGGCTTCGAAACCCAGACCCCGGCAACCGGGTTTGAATCGTACCAACCGTCCGCGGAGGGGGGCGAACACCAATGACTCCGCGCGAACAGTCGAGTTCCGTGACGCCCACGAAGCGTGACCATCGTCAGGAGGTTACCGATTCAATCGTCAAAATGCTCGAAGACGGCGTCGCGCCATGGCAGAAACCTTGGGAGTCTGCGGGGATGCCGTTCAATCCGACCACCGACAAGGCGTACCGGGGCGGCAACGCTGTTCATCTCATGGCCACGGGGTTGTCGCAAGGCTACGAAGACCCACGGTGGATGACCTACAAGCAGGGTGCCGAGAACGGCTGGCAGGTCCGCAAGGGCGAAAAGGGAACCCACATTGAGTTCTGGGAGGTGAAAGCGAAGCCCGAGGAGCGGGATGGGGAATCGAGCAAGAGCGGTGGGGAGCAATCCACCAAAGATCCTCGCCGCCTCATTCATCGGGTTTACACCGTCTTTAACGCAACGCAGATCGAGGGCGTACCATCCTTCGAGCGCCGGCAACCGACGGCATTCGAAGCCATTCAAGATGGTGAGCGAATACTCACCAATTCCGGCGCGAAAATCGCGCACGACCAGCGGGACAGCGCGTTCTATCGTCCATCCACTGACAGCATTCACCTGCCTCCGAAAGAAGCCTTCAAAGACGCGCCGGGTTATTACGGCACGGCGCTTCACGAACTCGCACACTGGACCGGTCACGCCTCGCGGCTCAATCGTTCGACCTTGAACGAATCCTACCGATTCGGCGATTTGAATTACGCGAAAGAAGAACTTCGTGCCGAGTTGGCGAGCGTCTTTATTGCTGCCGAAGTCGGAGTGCCCCATGATCCGGCGCATCACGCCGCGTACGTCGGTTCTTGGATCAAGGCCCTGAAGGAAGACAAGAACGAGATCTTCCGTGCTGCCCATGATGCCTCAGCCGCCACGGATTATGTGCTGAGTTTGGAGCGGACAGTTTCCAGGGCGGAAGCTCTGGAGGTCGGCAACTCTTCCATGAGCGATACCGAGCGGGTGCGGGGTATTCGAGACGAAATCGAAGTCCTTGAAAATGATCGCGACCTTATCGGGTCAGCCGACCACGAATCCCTGACTGGAGCCGAACTGCAGCCGGGTGGTGGCGAACGCGAGAATACCCGGTTTGTAGCGCGAATCGAGCCGGCGACGGGAACCGTGGCGGTGCACGACAAGGAATTGGGCGTGGACCAGCACACATCCATCGACACTGTCGGCAAGCTGAATGGCGGCACTGGTGGGGCCGCCCGCTCCCCGGAGCAGGCAACACGTGATGGCCTAAGTGCGTCGTTCGCGGCGGCGAAGAGCATCACCGCCGAGAAACTTGGGGACACGGCCCGAACGTTTACAGCCCAAACCGAAAGCGGCAACTACCGGGGGGAGATCATCGGCGAGACCGAATTGCATATTGTTCAACGGCTATCGCCCCAGTCCGCGGTTGCTCACATGAAGAATCTGCTCGACTCCGCGCCTAAAATCGGCGAAAACGTTGGCATCGGATACGTAAACCAAGTGGGCTCCGTCAAGGAGTTGCGGGACCGTTCCCGAGTCAGGGAACTAGCGCGATGAAGGCGCGGGCGGGCATGTATCGTACTCCCCGCGATCCAGGCGGATTCCCGTTTGGCTACAACTGGAAGGCAACTGGGATCGGACTGGTCCTTCTGGTCGGATTCAACCTGCTTGCCACGCAGTATATCGCCGCTCAGTTTCGTTATCAGCCCGCGCTTGGAACACCCCTGCTGCGCATGAAGCGCACAGCACTGTATCAACCATTCGCCTGGTGCATCTGGGGTTTTCAGAACTGCACGAGCCGCGACAGCCGAGTCCGGAAGCCCTTATTCGAGGGAGAGATGATCGTGCTGGGCGGCTGCATTCTTTCAATGTTGGCGTTCTTTGTCGCCGCCAACCGACGAGCACAACGCCTGTCAGAAAACGCTGAGGATTTGCACGGTTCGGCTCGTTTGGCGGGGCCGGAGGACATTGAGGCAACTGGAATCATGCGCAGCCAGGGCGGCGTCTATGTCGGTGGCTGGTATAACGACTCGACCCGCCGGCTGCAATACCTTCGCCACAATGGCCCGGAACATGTTCTCGCGTTTGCCCCCACCCGGTCCGGAAAGGGCGTCGGCCTCGTGATTCCCACGTTACTAGCGTGGGAAGAGAGCGCCGTAATCTACGACATCAAAGGCGAGAACTGGGCAAAGACCGCCGGTTTTCGAGCTAGCCGGGGCCAACTGTGTTTCAAGTTCTCACCGGTTGAAGACGGGACGTCATCCCGTTTCAATCCGCTCGCCGAAGTTCGACTCTTCACGCCGCGCGACGTTTCCGACGCTCAGAACGTAGCGGACATGATCATCCGGAGTGGCGAGGACAGTCCGATGGAGCGCCATTGGGAAGACAGCGCCGCATCGCTAACGACCGGCATGATTCTGCATGCCTGTTACACCGCTGCCGCCGAAGATCGAGTCGCGTGTCTGGCTGATCTTTCTGGTCTTTTTACACGCCCCGGCGTCGAGTTCCGCGAAACCCTGAACGAGATGATCAGCTATCAGCACGATGCCGACTACCGGCACGGCTGGCGTACACCGAGTGGACTCAAGACCTCTACGCACCCTGTCGTCTCAGAAAAGGCTCAGGAGATGCTCGATAAAGAGAGTAAGGAGTTGTCGGGTGTCCTGTCCACTGCAAAGACGGCTCTGGCGCTCTACAGCGACCCCCTGGTGGCGCGGAATACCGCCGCAAGCGATTTCACCATCAACGATCTGGTAAACGACGAACGCCCGGTCTCCCTTTATTTGGTTGTGCCGCCTTCCGACAAGATTCGCCTCCGTCGCTTGATCCGCCTGATGTTCACGATGGTCGTTAACCGCTTGACCGAACGAATGGCGTTCGATGGGTCAGAGCAGAAGAGAAACAAGCACAGACTCCTTTTCCTGATCGACGAGTTCCCGAGCCTGAACCGGATGGAAATCTTCGCCGACGCCTTGTCGTACATGGCCGGATACGGGTTGAAGGCTTATTTGATCACTCAGGACATCCGGCAGATCGTGGACGCCTATGGGCAGAACGAGAGCATTGTCTCGAATTGCCACGTCCGAATTGCCTTTGCACCCAATCAGGTCGACACTGCGGAGTTGCTCTCAAAGATGACTGGTACGACTACGGTGCAGAAGGCCAGCTTCAATTTTTCCGGCTCCCGGTTCTCGCCCGTCATGTCTCACGTCAATGCGAGCGTGGACCACATCGAACGCCCGTTGATGACGCCAGACGAAGTCATGCGTCTCCGGCCACCCAAAAAGGAGGGCAGCGGTGATTCCGAAATCATCACCGAGCCGGGCGACATGCTCATCTTCGTTTCCGGTCACTTTCCGATCCTCGGGATGCAAATGCTGTACTTCGCTGATCCCGAACTGGCGCGGCGCTCGGCAATCGCGCCCCCGAAGACAGCGCAACGGCAGATTCAGGGGCGTCCACCCGTTCAAATCGACAAGCCCGAGTTCGTCACCGACGATACCGCCACGACGGGTCTGGAACGCGGATTTATTGAGGAACTGCGGCGTTCATAGCCTATGCTGACGGTTGAACCATCCGCTGGCCGCGATTGGAACCATGAGTTGGCCGCATTTCGGCCTCCAACGGTTCCGGGGGAACCCTTCGGAACACCTGATTCGTCCGT
>Ga0302140_10000595_pt1 | contig 46486 bp, 30 predicted proteins | sample I_Bog_E1_1_FD_202095 | JGI IMG/M metagenome (GOLD analysis project Ga0302140, IMG submission 202095) | Peat permafrost microbial communities from Stordalen Mire near Abisko, Sweden - I_Bog_E1_1 | ecosystem: Environmental > Terrestrial > Soil > Wetlands > Peat | place: Sweden: Abisko, Stordalen...
CATCCAGTCCCTGGCCGAACTGACCCCGGCTGCCTACGCCGCCAAGATGGCAAAGTAGCCTATCCCCGGCCACCCAGACCCATCAACCATGGCGTTAGCCGGACGCGTACGGTTCTTCATCCAAAAGGCTATTGGATGGGCATTGCGAGATTACGCAAAGCATGATCGATCAGCCGTCCAGCAATACTTGCAGAAAATGCATGGTCACCTATCCGCTTTGAGCCACCGGGAAGCCAGCAAGCATGAGAAGAACAAGATGAGCAAGTAACTCTTCGTCCTAACGTTACTGACTGGCAACCAGTCCTGCCTGCGGCTCTTAGAGTTGCTCTGTCAAGCTGCCGGACCCAATCGATCGCCACGTGCACGAAGCACTTGCATCATTCCACCGTCGTTGCGGTAGAGCTTGCCTGCCACGGTTGTAGCTGTTTCCAGCACCACAGACAGCATGGTTTTGTCGTTAAAGCGGAGCAGAACTTCACGTCCGCTCTGCGGATCGTCGAAGACGGTCAGTTCTTCGATGGTCTTGCCCTTGACCTCCGGAAAATCAAATGTTGGACGCTTCATAAATCCTCCGAAAATGGCCCTTATTAGGGGATTCTAGCAGATATACCGAAACTTAAGTACGTGAAGAAGATCACGCACGCGGAGACACGTAGATCGAAAAAGGCGCACACGGCGGCGTTGCAGGCTGTCTACGATGCCATCGTACAGCGTCTCATCGAAGCGCGACGTGAATCGGGATTGACACAACGGGAAGTTTCGGCCCAGATCGGCCGGGCGCACTCCTTTCTCTCCAAATGCGAGACGGGGGAGCGCAGGGTCGATGTCCTGGAACTGCTGCAACTCGCAAATCTGTATGAGAAACCGCTTCGATACTTTCTGGGCGATTGGGACAGCATGGACTTATAGGTGGGTCTGGGCAATCCTCTCGCCGATTAAGGCGACAAACCTCTGGATCATCGGGTGAGCGTTTTCTTCGCGATAGAAGATGCCGCATTTACGCGTGAGAACGTTGGTAAAGAGTCCTTCTTGTGCTTTGAGAAAAATGACAGGAAGGAAAGAGATCACGATTATTAACAGTAAAGACTCAGATTGGGATTGCCGTAAGCGTGTACGTCTTTACCGCCATCGTGCGTAAACGGCCTGGGATAGAGGCAGGACTCTACCTGATCTTGCAGAATTTTAGCCAAACTTAATTCGTGAAAACGCCCATTCTAAAGGCCTTCAGGATATGGACTGCGAAAACGACTTAGGAGATATTTGCACTCAATTGAATCTATTCTACTTTTAACCGGACAGCAGTGACATTTGTAATGCCGACAATGAGCTATGGATTCGCTATACCGGAGGCTGTCTGGGGATTAACTTGTATATTGCGTGGCCGTCCAAACCGTGGCACTTGCTACTATGCGCTCAAGCAATAACTGTAAACACTCCGCCTGGAGAGAAAAAACGGACGAAGAATAATACGACGTGTCTTTCATCCTGCTATTGGAAATACCCTGTCAAAAACGAAACGTGTGCTGTCTGAGACCAGGCTGTCTGAGTACCGTTCCGGGTCCATGAGGCTATGAAGCGTCATACCGTGACTGAAAGCGAATCCGATAAGAACCAATTGCTCCGCGCTGATAGAGTCCTTGCTCTTCAAATTCTTCTGGACCTTTTCTATGGAGGCGATAAGTTCGTCGTGAATGGAGCCCAACAGTACACTCAGCTTCTTGCCAAATCTAGAATTCCGCATAGCATATAACTGCGCCTCAGTAAGAAGAAGAAAGGCATCCCGATCTGCGCCGCGATAGCAGGAATATGCCGCGCGCAGGTTTTGCAACGTTTCCTCGGTAGAGTGCGAGGCGGCGATCAACTCATGAATTTCGGCCGTAATTGCCTGGATATGCTTTTCCACCAGGGTCAAGAACAAGTCGTCCTTGCTCTTGAAATTTGCATGGAAGGCACCACGCGAGAAGCCCGCAGTTTCAGCGATCTCTTCGATCGAAGCGCCAGCGAAGCCGTGGCGCGCAAAGAGCTTCGCCGCAGCACTCAGGAGCTTTTCCTGCGTCAGCGTCTTGCTTTCCTGCCTTGTCAATCTCTTCTTCATGTGCGCAATTATTTGATTATACTGCGGTTTCTGTGTCCTTTGCTTGCCGGCATCGCGCACGAAACGCAGGCAGGAATAAGGAGTGTCACTCCTCGTCTTGCTTATGCCGCCCAGCGATGCGGGCACTGAGCGACTTGATGGCGCTGTTAAAGTCAGGCGTGAATTCCTTGAGCACCATCAACAGGCCATCCCCGGCCAGATTACTCGCCCATCGCTGGCTGACAAGCGACGCCGTCATATCCCGCTGCGGATAGTACAGCGATGAGATGCTGGCGGCCACACCGGAGCCGAGCACCTGCGAGGTGTTGAATTCCGCCGCGCCGCTGTCCGAGCGTGTGACAAACAAACGGCTGAGGGAGTATTGAGTTCGCTTCCAGGCTCCGCCCTGACCGAGCCGGTAGTAGCGGGGATCTTGGTGCAAGGCCTCAGGCAGTAGAAAGTTGACCGCGTACGAGTCAACCGCCTGATCGGCATAGGAGTGCCAATAGTAGCGCGCGTATCCAGGCGCGCCTTGATGAAACTCCGGGTACATTTTTTGCGCTTGATTGACACCTGCTCCGGCCGCGGCAAAGATTGTCGAAGGCAACCCAAAAGCGTTCTTCGTCGCAAAGACGAATTTTTGGTTCGAGCCAAGAGGTTGCACACTTGGATGACTGTCAGGCATCGCTATGGAAGACGGTGCCGGAGTCTGTGTGGTGGCAAGCGGGGCATCCGGAAGTTCAGCGTGCGCTTGCTCGACCTGTGCTGTGGCTACGGACCGGACCGGCTCCTGTGCGCTTCCAGGCGAAGCTACCGCGACTGCGAACAGCAAGACCGCCAAGGTTACGTTTGTACTGCGAGCAAGCAATAGGACAAAACCAAGAGCATGAATCCTCGATCCGCATAAGCGATTGACAAAATGTGACATAAACACTCCAGACACCTGAAAAACACAAGTATTTCGCGGCTCTTAACCATCCCCGCTCATTCTTTTTACACGATACCATCACGTTCTCGTATACGCAACGGTATCTGTATGTGGTATTGTATGTTCATGCGAGACACCACAAGCCCATTCCGCAAAACTTTCAGTTTCCGCCTGGTCTGCATAGGCACGAAGTTTGTACTGTGCACATTGTGCATTCTGCCCACACTGACACTATCGTCCTGCGACTCCAAACCTGCCGTCGTTGCCGATCAACCCGTCCCGGTCAAAGTGCGATTGCCCAATCAGGTTCAGCAGGCTGTGTCGGTGTTGGCTGGCGGAGCAGTGGAAGGCAACGTGACGGCGATGACGGCCTTTGAGGTCAGCGGGCGCGTGATGAAGGTCTACGTTGAAGAGGGACAGCAGGTAAAGAAGGGGCAGGTATTGGCTGAACTCGAGCCAGCCGACTACCAACACGCTTATGAGGCCGCTGCCGGTCAGGCCGATGTGGCGCACGCGACCGAGCAAAAAGCCATGAATGGGCTACGCCCTGAAGAACTGGAGCAAGCCCGGGTCGCTTACGAGCGCGCGCAGGACGAATATCAGCGGATGAAGTTTCTCTTCGATCGCAAGAGCCTGAATGCGAATGATTTTCACAAGTTCGAGACCGCGTATCTGGCCGCAAAACAGACCTTCGAAATGGCGAAGCAGGGATCGAGGAGAGAAGACAAGTCGGCCGCCGAAGCGCAGACGCGCACGGCCGTTGCGCAGATGCAGGATGCAAAGCGGCATCTGTCCAATTGCCGTTTGGTCGCTCCACTCTCCGGATTTATTGGCATGAAGCATGTGAATGTCGGCGACGTTGTGGCTGCCGGCACTCCAGTCTTTTCCGTGATTGATCTTGACCCGGTGAAGATTCGGGTGGCGATCCCTGAAGCTGAGGTTGGAAAGATCCGTGCTGGCGCGTCTGCCTCCGTCACCGTTTCATCGCTGGCGGGTCAGAGCTATAAGGGAACGCTAGACGCGCTTGGAATCTTTGCCGATCCGGCGTCGCGCACATACACGGCAAAGATCGCAGTCGCCAATCACGACCATCAATTGCGCGACGGCATGGTCAGCCAGGCCCGCATCTATGGCTCGGAACAAGTTCACGTCCTGACGGTTCCAGGGGATGCAATTGTGCGCGATCCTCGCGGCATTGCCAATGTTTACGTGTACTATCCCGCGCAGCACATGGCCTTTGCGCGCCGCGTGGAACTGGGAGATTTCTTGAGCAGCGAGGTGGTCATCACGAGTGGTCTCATACCCAGCGATCAAGTGGTCATCGTTGGACAGCAAAACTTGCGCGAAGGCTCCCTTGTTATTCTTGCCGGAGGTGCGCAATGAATCCGATTCGCGCGTCTCTCCGCTTCCCGCAAGTTACGCTTGTGCTCGCCGGAATGCTCTTTTTCGTTGGACTGATTGCACTGTTCACCATGCCGCGGCGCGAAGATCCAAAGATCACCATTCGTACCGGCTTGGTTTCCGCCATCTACCCTGGAGCCACCAGTACTGAAGTCGAAAATCAAGTAACGCGCAAAATCGAAGAACGTCTTTTTCGGTTTGCCGAAGTGCGTCGCGAGAAGACTTTCTCGACAACGCGCAACGGATTGGTCTTTGTCAACGTTGAATTGAACGAGTCCGTGCAGGATGCCGACGGCTTCTGGTCGAGACTGCGGCTGGAGATGGCGCAACTGAAATACGAGTTGCCCGATGGTGTGCAGGGGCCAGTTGTGGACTCCGACTTCGGCGATACCGTCGCTGTGCTGATCGGCGTTCATGCGGATAACTACGGCTACCGCGATTTGAAGGATTATGCGCAGCGCATTGAAACAACCTTGCGCGCACTTCCGGCCGTATCAAAGATTCAGCGTATCGGCGATCAAAAAGAACAGATTGTCATCTCGGAGTCGCAACAGAAACTAGCGCAATATGGCGTCAATCCGCAACACGTCGTACAGGCGCTTGAAGGCCATGGATCGGTTCAATATGCCGGACGCGTTCCCACCGCGAACAGTAAGGTTCCGCTAGACGCCGACGGACATTTCACTTCGGAAGATGAGATTCGCAATCTGATCGTCGATCTCACTCCCACCGGAATTCCCGTCTATTTGAAGAACCTGGGGACAATTGAACGCGTCTACGAAGATCCATCGGAATATGTGCGCATCGATGGCCAGAAGACAATTCTATTGGCCGTGGAAATGCATGATGGAAAAAACATTGTAGCTTTTGGGCACGACCTGCAAGCGGCTCTGGATCGCGCGCAGAAAACTCTTCCTCCCGATGTGCATCTGGATTTGATCGCCAATCAGCCTCGCGTTGTTTCCGACCGCGTGGGCGATTTCTTTCGTGAGTTCGGCATCGCCATCGCCGCAGTCATTCTGGTCACGATGCTGCTGCTGCCGATGCGCGTTGCGCTGGTCGCTTCGATTGCGATCCCGGTCACTGTTTCAATTACCTTCGCGCTACTCAACATGGCGGGCATCGAACTGCATCAAGTCTCAATTGCCGCGCTTATAGTCGTGCTGGGAATGGTGGTGGACGACGCCATTGTGATCGCCGATAACTATGTGGAGTTGCTCGACCGCAGAATTCCACGCGATGAAGCGGCATGGCGCTGCGCCTCGGAGATGGCTGTTCCGGTGCTGACCGCTACCATCACGATCATTGCTTCGTTTGCGCCGCTACTGCTGCTCACCGGATCGACGGGAGAATTCATTCGCGCCCTGCCTATCACGGTTTCTATCGCACTGGCAACTTCGTTTGTTGTCGCCATGCTGCTCACACCGCTTACTGCGCGCTTTTTCATACGCCAGGGACTGCACGACCACTCCGCCGAGAACGCGCAACACAAGACGACCGCGATTGAACATATGCAGCAGTACTATAATCGCGCAATTACATGGGCCATGCGGAACAGGCGCACTGTGCTGATTTCTGCCGTGGTCATCTTCATCGCAGGGCTGGGCGTTTTGCAACTCGTGAAACAGCAGTTCTTTCCTCTGGCGGAGCGCGATCAGTTCGTGATGGACGTATGGCTACCGGAGGGCGCACGGATTGAAGCCACGGACGCCGCTGTGCGCAAGATCGAAAAGATTGTCCAGTCCAATCCTCTGGTGAAGAACTGCGCCAGCTTTCTCGGCACCAGCGCGCCTCGCTTCTACTACAACGTAAATCCTCAGCCGCCCGCTGAAAACTACGCGCAGATTCTCGTCAACACTGCGAACGTCTCAGAGACACCGAAGATTGTTGAACGGCTTCGCAAGCAACTGCCTCCCGTGGCCCCGGAGGCCAGAATCTTTGTCAAGGAATTGCAGCAGGGCGACGACATGGCAGCGCCGGTCGAAGTGCGTATCTCCGGCGACGACGACATTACGCTTCGTTCGCTTGCCAATCAGGTAGACTCCATTCTGCGCCACACGCTTGGTGCCAGCTATATCGATACCGACTGGCACGAGGCTCAACTTCAAACGCAAATGCGCTTGAACGATGAAGTCGCTGGCCGTCTTGGCTTCACGCATTCCAGTATCGCGCAGCAACTAGGCGCGGGATTCGATGGAGTGCCGGTCTCGACTTATTGGGAAGGCGACCGCAACATCGACATCGCGCTTCGACTTTCTTCAACCGAGCGCCAGAACTATCAGAGCGTTAACGATGCTTACGTGCAGTCACCAACGACCGGCGTGAGCGTACCTCTGAGCGCGGTCGCAACGCTGTTTCCGGAATGGCAATCCAGTCGTATCGTACATCGCAATGGAGTGCGCACCATCACTGTCCACTCCTTCGCCGACAACGGTTACCTTCCCAGCCAGGTGCTTGCCAGCGCAAGAAGAGACATCTCCAGGATTTCACTTCCAGAGGGTTACAGCATCGAGTACGGAGGCGAAGAAGAAAATCAAAACGAGACTTCCGGAGAAATGGATCGCGCACTGGCCATCAGTCTGGTTCTTATCTTTATCACGTTGCTCTTTCAGTTCCGCACCTTAGTTGACCCGCTGATCGTGATGGCTGCCTTTCCGCTGGCCTTGCCGGGAGCGGCGCTCGGACTTTTTGTCACAGGCAATCCCTTCGGATTCACAGCCTTCATCGGCATCATCAGCTTGGGAGGATTAGTGGTGCGCAATTCCATCATTCTCATCGATGCAATTCACGAGCGCATGAAGGCGGGAACGCCGCTGGTTCAGGCTGCGCTGGAAGCAGGCGAGCGCCGCCTGCGCCCCATCTTTCTCACAACGATGGCGGCTGCGGTTGGCGTGACGCCGATGATTATTTCCAGATCGAGCCTTTGGTCGCCTATGGCCAGCGTCATTGCCTTCGGACTGCTCGGCTCCATGTTCTTCACTCTGATTGTGATCCCCGTGCTGTTTGTCGTCGTTCACGAAAAGCGCGCAGTCAATGCCTCGTCGATGGTCGCTGTCATGCTGATTGCAGGTGTTGTGTTTTGCGGACAAGCTCAGGGAGAAACACGCAACATCACACTCAACGAGGCCATTCGTCTTGCCCATAGCCAGAACAAGATGGTGCATCTTGCACACCTCAAGATTGATGAGGCAAAAGCGAAGCTGACGCAAGCGCGGGCAGACTATTTTCCGGTTGTGAGCAACCAGACAGATGCCATGCATCTCGGCGAAAAGGAAAACCTCACCATACCCAAGGGTGCGCTTGGCACGTACTCGGGCGACGGAGCAATTCCAGGCAATGACGTTTCGATTTCACTCGGCAAGCAGGATCTTATTCTAAGCACAACAACTGTTGCCCAACCGCTGTCACAATTATTCAAAATTCATGCAGGTGTCGCAGCAGCGCGCGCAGACACGGCGATTGCCAAAGCGGATGCGCAACAAGCGGAAGGCGAGGTTGAACTCAATGTCAAGAAAATCTACTACAACCTGCTTGGTCTCGAAAAGCGTATTCATGCTGTTGAACTGCGCATTCAAGCAGGCGATGAAAAAATATCCGAGTCACGAAATGCCGTCCAGGCAGGCGCTGCTCTGATGGCAGATGTTCAACAAGGCGAGGCGGAGATCGCGGATGCGCGTCATGCGCTCGGCGTGTTGAAAGACACTGAGGACGATCTGCGCGTCGACCTGAATAATTTGATCGGGCTTCCTCTGGAAACCGAGATTAAGCTTTCCGATCCGCTCGAAGTGAATGAAATGTTGCCCAATGCGCCCTCGGCCTCTGCGCCGTTACTGGCAGACTGGAGCGCGGCGGCTCTGGCGCACAATCCGGAAATCGCCTCGGCGCACAGCACACTCGACAAGGCCACCGCCGGTCTCCAGGCAGCGCGATATGAGTTCATTCCAGATGTGAGTGTGTATGCCGAGTATGTCTATCAGAACGGCATTCCTCTGCTGCCGGAAAGTTCGGCCACCTTCGGAATACGTTTGAGTTGGACCCTTTCGGAGTTCGGCAAGCGGACCGGCAAAGTGCGCGAACTGCAATCTCAGGTGGCGCAGGCACGGGAGAATCTAAGCCTCACGCAAGACCGTGTGCGCATCGACGCAGAAAAGCAACTACGCAAACTCCATCGCACAATCTCGGCGCTTGATGCGGCGCAGGCCAATGTCAACGCGCGCACAGAAATGCGCCGCATCGTTGCCGATCAAGTAGCGGCACAAACAGCCAACGCATCGGCACTTTCAGATGCGGAAGGCAAGCTCGCTGAGGCGCAAGCACAGTTGTTTGACGCGCGCGTTGAACAGGCTACCGCAAAGGCCGAACTTGAGAAACTGCACGGCGACGAAGCTTCCGTTGAGGCCACCGATGGAAACTGATACAAGGAGAGAGCGCTGCTAGATCATAAACGACCTGAACCGACACATCGTTGAAAGGAATACAACGCGAGTCATACAGATCTTGTTTGCAGCAGCTCTCCTAGTTGCAGATTCCACGTATGCTTTCAGCCAGCAATCGTCCTCAAGCACCCCTCAATGCGCTCGCCAAGTAGCATTCGTTATTAACGGCTCCTTAGCGCGCCCTAGACGGCACTCTCGCCTCGCTCGTCGGTTCGGACTCGCACTGCTGTGTCGAGTGGGCAGATGAAGATTTTCCCGTCGCCGATCTGGCCGGATTGATTGACCTCGATGATCGTCTTAACAACCGTATCCACATCGGAATTCTGAACGATGATGGACAAAAAACGCTTGGGAATGTATTTCATCCCGCCCGGTTTGTTGGGCACGAGAAGTTCTGGAGAACATTCCATGTTGACTTCTCCCGCAATTCCACGCTGCAGTCCGCGGCCCGTTACCGCGGTCGCCGTCATGCTGGGAAAGCCAAGTTCTTCAAGCGCGTTGCGCGTTGGCCCCACTTTTTTGGGACGAATAATGGCGATGATCTCTTTCATGAGCTTCTCCTAGAGTCCCGTGGCGCCGGTGCGGACGGTGTATGCTGCCTCGACGGGACTGACGAATATCTTGCCGTCGCCAAAGTTTCCCGTGTATGCTCTGTCCTTGATAAGATCGATAACCTCGTCAACACTTTTATCCTCGACAACCATCAGGATCATCGTCTTCGGAAGCTCTTCGTAACGAATCGATCCGACTGTAATACCTTTCTGTTTGCCGCGACCAAAAACATGAATTTGTGTCATGGAGACAAACCCGGATGCGGCAAGTGCTTCCGCAACTGTTTCGGTTGCCTCTGGGCGTAAGATCGCTCGGATCATCTTCATGGCGTGTTTTCCTTTCATTGACGGTTTGTCGGCAAATCGTCATGGACAAGCCGTGCCGTGGTTTCTGCTTGAGCGCAACTCCCTGCGCACACTTCTTGCTGATAAAGTGCTCTGCCAGACGTTGCAGTGGACTGTGTTATTTGTACTCACCTCTGTGCATTGCACGAGGAATGCCAAAACTGGTGTTTGGCGCACGCCTAATGTTGTAGCAGTGCGCGGATTACGAATTAGGAAGTGGATATACTGATGCATTTATTGATGTTGCCATGGATACGGCCTGCGCAAGTTCAAGTCTATTGGAACGCTGTTTCTTCATCGAGCGCGGGGCAGTATCCAAAATCAACCTTGTTGATCGATCCCTGATGTTCTATCTGGTGCGTTCATTTCCAGAAACGTGCATAAATGTACGCGGCTTGCCTATCAACTGATGAAAGGCTGATGTACAAATTTGCACTGCGCGAAGCGGAAACGCACTGGACGGAACACTTTTTAGATGCAGTGTCGCATCGTCTTTCAATACAAAATATCCAAAGCAACAAGATATGTCTAAGTTGTGAAAAAAACGAGAGATCGCTAATCGACAAATAAAACATATCGCTTCATCAACTTAACACCCAAGCGCGCCTGCTTGTGTATGTCTGAATTGCGATTACCGCCTCGATTGGCCGCAAGTTGGCAATGCTCGTGCATTGAGAAGAGCAGGCACGACAGTAATGGGGACAGGAAAGCCCTACCAATCTACATAGGGAGAATCGATATGACGAGTCAAAATCTTGCGGGAACGATGATCCTTGCCATTGCGGAAGCGGCCGGAGCGTACTGGTTTTTCAAAACGAAGAACGCGGGCTTGCGGATGCTGATGACCAGCTTCGGTCTTGGCTTTGCATTCGCCATTGTGCTCTTCGATCTTCTTCCAGATGCCACGGAACACTATGCGACAGGATATCCGCTCTTCGCCGTGGGTGCGCTACTGATGTTTGGGCTGTGGCGCTATGGAAGACAAAGAAGCCTCTCGGCGAATGGAAGCGGAACGGTTGCGGTTGCAGGAATGGCGCTGCACAATCTTGGCGAGGGAATTCTGTTTGCAGCCATGACCGGACCGGTTTCGATGCTGCTCGTTGTCGGCGCGCTCTTGCATAAGTTGCCGGAAGGCATGGCCACCTTCGCAATGCTTGAAGGCGTCAAAGAGAAGGCACGCTTCGCGCTGGCGGCAGGGGTGGGCTTGATGATTCCGCTAGGGGCGCTGCTGCATTTCTCCCCTGGCTTTCAGCAGCCTGTGATGGCCTTGATGTCGGGAATGATTCTGGTGGCAGTGTCAGTGGCGCTGATCGAGCATTCATCGAAAAACCTGGCTTTGTCCACGAGATGGAAGCTCGCAACCCCCTGTGTGATGGGTGCCTTGATTGGCGGAGTCTCTTGCCTGATCGCATAGATGAGACAGTCTGGATGATTTACCGACTGAAACAATCTGGCATCCGCAACGAGTTTCACAGAACGTATTTTCATTGCACCCCCTTCACCCTGGCCACCCGTTTGCACCGCGGGCCGCCGGGGTGAAACTGCAAGATAAATTGTAGGACGCAGAGCGAATGGATACGGCTCCGCACTCTCGCGTAGCCAAACCATCAGAGGTACAACGCAAAGTTAACGGTGCAGAGAAGAGGTCCAGAATGGCGACGATTCGTAAAGCGACGAAAGTAGATGTTCCGCAGATTTTTGCCTTTATTCGCGCTTTGGCGAAGTACGAGAACGTTCCTCCAGAAGCGGTACATGCGACAGAAGCGGGTATTGCGCGTGACGGCTTCGGAGAGAATCCTCTCTTTCATTGCCTGCTGGCGGATCAGGATGGAAAGCCAGCGGGATTCGCTATCTATCTGTACAACTACTCCACATTTGATGGGCAGGTGGCGCTTCATGTCGAGGATTTATATGTTGTGCCGGAGTTACGCGGACTTGGAATCGGCAAAGAACTGCTGGCGTTTGCCGCTAACATTGCGTTGGAAATGGGCAGCCGTCGAATGCAGTGGGAGGTTCTGGATTGGAACCTGCCGGCGATTGAATTCTATGGAACTCTCGGAGCCAACTTTGTCGATCAATGGCGCAATATGCGCTTGACTGGCAAGCCGGTTGAGGAACTGGCCCGGTTCGTAGGCGGCAAAACGCAGCAAGCCGCAGCCTGATTAAAGCACATTCTAGCTTCAATTATCCCACAACAGAATGGGGCGGGGAGAGCCTCGCCCACTTACACATTAAGGAGGAGGAACAGTATGCATAGCCCAATTTTCAAAAATCACGCCAACACAAAATTTATTTTCATTCGCATTTTTATCTGGTGCTTCCTTGCGTTCGTGTTCTCGCCGATCGCTTTTGCGAACGACGCTGGTGGCAGTCTCTCTGGAGAAGTCAGGGATTCAAGCGGTGCGCTGGTCGCAGGCGCTGCTGTAACTCTCTCCAATCCGGGCACGGGAGTTGCGCTGACATCGGCAACCAATAGCACGGGGTCGTATTACTTTGCCAGCGTGTCGGTCGGAAGTTATGAACTGAAGATCTCCGCGCCGGGCTTCCGCACGTATACCCGCACCTCAATTGCGATCAGCGTCACCGGCAACGTGCGCGCCGATGCGATTCTCAGTGTCGGCCAAACCCAGGAGACCGTCACCGTGGAAGGGGCAAGTGTAGTTCTGGACATTGCCAGCACACAGATGGGAGAGGTGCTGAATCACTCCACAGTCGAAGCGCTGCCGCTGAATGGACGCAGCTTCTCTGACCTGTTGGCCTTGCAGGCAGGCGTGGCGCCGGTGACGACGATGACTTCCTCGACCGTGCAAGGACTTGGCCAAACTGTGTTTTCTCCATCCGGTGATTTGAATCCTGGGGTTCTGTCGATCAACGGACAGCGCGAATCCGCCAACGGATACATTGTGAACGGCGCGAATGCCGAGGAGAACGGCAGCTTGACGGCAGCGATTATTCCCAATCTAGATTCGATCGCGGAGTTCCGCATTCTGGTGAACAATCTGGATGCGGAGTATGGCCGATATAGCGGCGGCCAGGTCAACGTCGTCACGAAATCAGGAAGCAATGCAATCCACGGCGACGCCTTCGAGTTTTTCCGGAATACGGTTCTGGATGCGAAGAATTACTTCTCTCAAGATCGCGGCACCTTTGAGCAAAACCAATACGGCGCGACGCTGGGTGGGCCGATCAAGCGCGGCAAGATTTTTTACTTCGTCGATTATCAAGGCACTCGCCAGACGCAAGGCATGGACACCGGGCTGATCTCGGTGCCGACCGCACTGGATCGCACGGGAAACCTGTTAGATCAAGCCAGCTCGTTTGTCACATCGGAGACAATCAACGGCCAGACATACAGCGTTCCAACAACCGTCAGCGGCTCCTACTTTGCCACACAGATTCTCAGCCGGAAGCTGAAGTATTCTGTAATGCAGGGAGAACCCTACTACTTTGTTCAGGGAGAAAGTCTTCCAGACAATCCAAGCAGCACCTATGCATCTGATTGCACTTCCAGCGCGGATTGTGTTTTTCCGAATGCGGTGATTCCGCAAGGTGCATGGTCGTCTCCGGCACAGGCTCTTTTGCAATATATTCCCAAGCCAAATGTTTCAGAGAGCGCGTATTCGACATCAGCCTTCAATCAGCAGTTGCACGACAACAAAGCCGCCGTGCGCGTGGATGCCGACACGCGCTGGGGAAGAATCATGGGGTACTATTCATTCGACAATTACAATGTGGACGACCCTTATCCGACCGCGCAGGGTGGCGCAAATGTTCCCGGCTTCAACGCGCTGTCGGATGGGCGCTCGCAGCTTTTTGTCATCGGGCACGATAAGTCGATAGGTCAGACGGCCTTCAATCAATTTCACTTGAGCTATGCGAGAATCGCCAACGTACTGGGCAAGCCGGTTGGCGGCATGGGTCTCTCGCTTGCCTCGCAGGGATTTGTAACAGGGGACGGAACGCTTGGCATTGTGGCTGGTCAGCCCAACAGCGAAGGCGTAGAAAACGTGGCCTTCAACAACTTCACGATTGGCAGCGATCCGAATCAATATCGCCAGATCAACAACACGTTTGAAGTGGCCGACGGCTTCTCAAAGACGTGGAAGACGCACACCATCAAATTTGGAATCCACGCCGACTACGACCAGATCAACACATTTCCTTACGCGCAGCTCAATGGCAGCTTTCAGTTCTACGGCACGGAGACGGGCGTGGACTTTGCTGATTTCTTGCTGGGCATTGCCAGCCAATACAACCAGAATGGCCTGCGTCCGTTTTACGAGCGCGAAACATACTGGGGCGCTTACGCGCAGGATAGCTGGCGAGTGCGCTCAGATCTAACTCTCAATGCGGGCCTGCGCTGGGAGAGGATCGAACCGTGGTGGGAAAAGTACAACAACGCGATGACGCTGGTCGCCGGCGAGCAGTCGGTTGTCTTTCCAACAGCGCCGAAAGGGATCGTTTTCCCCGGTGATCCTGGCATCGCGCGCACCCTTGCGCCGGCGCAGAATCTGAACTTTGCGCCCCGTGTCGGACTGGCGTACTCGCCCTCGTTTGCAAAGACATCTCTACTGAGAAAGATTGTGGGAGGCCCCGGAACCACCAGCATTCATGCGGGCTTTGGTATTTTCTATACCGTTGTGCCCGGCGAGAGTCTGGGGCTAATCAGCGATAACGCACCCTATGGATTCACTTACACGAGTCCCGCTCCTCCGCTCTTTGCGACGCCGTTTATGGATGCCGCGACGGGAAATTCGGAAGGACAGCGCTTTCCTGCGAAATTCGCTCCGCTCACGGTGAGCAAAGACAACCCTGATGCAAATATCGACTGGTCGCAGTTCGAGCCGATCAGCGCGGTTCCCGGTTATTCGCCTGATAACAAGACAGCTTACACGGAAGAATATATGCTCTCGTGGCAACGGCAACTCGGAGGCCAAACACTGGTCAGCTTGACCTATGCGGGAAATCAGGCCCACCGGCTTCTGGTGCTCAAAGCGGCCAACCCCGGCGACCCGGCGGCTTGCCTTTCATTGAGCCAGTCGAATGAAGTGGCCGCAAACAGTCCGACCTGCGGGCCTTTCGGCGAGAGCACAACGTACATCAACGCCGCGGGCGAGACAATCAACGGCACACGCGGCCCTCTTGGCCCTGCCTTTGGAAGTGTCAGCAATCAGAGTGGAATCGGCAACTCGACTTATAACTCGCTGAAAGCCAGCGTGCGCCATTCGAGCGAACGCGGCGAGCTGCTGGCAGTTTACACCTACAGCAAATCCATCGATCAAGCATCGAATCTTGGCGATCAGGTGAACCCGTTCAATCCGAAGCTGAGCCGCGGCCTCTCTTCTTTCGATATGCGGCAGAACTTCGTGGTGAGTTATACGGCGCATCTTTCGTTCGCACGACCTCTGCACATTTCCAATCGCTGGGGAAGCGACTGGGATCTGTCTGGAATCACGCGATTCAGCACGGGATTTCCGGTGACTCTGATGAATTTCGGAGACACTTCGCTTTGGGGAACGCAATCGAACGGTATCAACAATCAGCCTGTGGACGAACCCAGCTATCAGGCCGGTGCGTTGGAGTTGAACCACAATCCTCGCAATGGAAAGTCCTACTTTAATACAGCGCTGTTCAGCGTGCCATCGGTGGGCAATCCAGGCAACGCGCGCAGACGATTTTTTTCAGGGCCAGGAATCGACAACTACGACATGAGTTTGCAGAAAAGCGTAAGCCTGCCGCAATCGCGCTCAATTGTTCTGCGTCTGGAAGCATTCAACGTCTTCAATCATGCGCAGTTCTACGGTCCTCAATCGGTCAACGGGAACATCACCGAAAGCAATGAATTCGGAAATGTGGTGAGCGCTGCCGCGCCAAGGCTCATGCAGTTGGCCGCAAAATTTGTCTTTTGAGTTGAAGTGGAATCTGCGGTCATCGCGTCGATTTGTCGAGAACATTTTCGTACGAATTGGCAGGCGTTAGACAGGCATGTACATTTGTGTCTGCGATTTTGTTTCTTCCGTGTATCTTCGCCGAAATTATTTTCGCCTTGTTCGTCGATGGCTTGCATGGCAGTAAAGCCATCGTATTCAAAGGGCTGCTCCAGTTGCGCTGCGAAATTCCGCTGACGCATCGAGCGGCGCACGACAGAAATAATCGAATTTTTGAGCCGCTGCACGAAAGCGATTCAAATTGGAAGCGCAATTGCATTATGACAAGTAGCAGCTTCTCCTTTCTTGTCATCGATGTCTGCGGCCAGAGCATTCTTCAACGCAGAAATCACAACATGGAGCCCAAAGGAGGTCACATGAACCCGATCCTTTCAGGCACGACCGAACAAACCGCTCAGAAGCTCGGCGCACATCCATGTTTCAATCAGGAGGCGCGCCACACCCACGCGCGCATTCACCTTCCCGTTGCTCCGCGCTGCAATATGCAGTGCAACTACTGCAATCGCAAGTACAGTTGCGTAAACGAAAGCAGGCCTGGAGTGACCTGCGCAATTCTCACGCCTGGTCAATCCATTGAGTATCTTCGCAAATATACAGATAAGGTGTCAAACCTGAGCGTCGTTGGCATTGCCGGCCCGGGCGACCCCTTCGCCAATGCCAGCGAGACACTTGAAACGCTGCGGATGGTCAAGGTCAGGCATCCGCATCTGCTTCTTTGTATCGCATCCAACGGGCTGAATCTGTTCCCTTATGTGGACGAGTTGGCCGCGATCGGCCTTTCGCACGTCACAGTTACGGTCAATGCTGTCGATCCCCGGATCGGCGCAAAGTTCTATGAATGGATGGCGATCGATGGCCATCGTTACGAGGGCATAGAAGCCGCCGCGATGCTTTGGGACCGGCAGCGAATGGCGATTCGTGCCCTCGCGTCCAAGGGCGTCATCGTGAAGATCAACACGATTTATACACCGGGCATCAACGACGCACACATCGAGCAAGTAGCTCAGACAATGTCCGTGTTAGGCGCGTCGATCCTGAACATCATGCCGCTGCTTCCTACTGCGAATACGCCGTTCGCAACCATCAAAGAGCCGGATAGGAAGGCGGTGCAGCAGGCGCGCGCGCTGGCGGGGCACTATCTTCCACAGATGACGCATTGCTCGCGATGTCGTGCGGATGCGGTTGGACTGATTGGAGAAGAGAACACGCAAGAAAATATCGACCTTCTTCAGATCTCCGCGCAATCTCCCGAGCAGACTGACACTCCACCCAGTCTGTCCATATTGGATGTAGGCAATGGCCTGCCCATGACGCTCTCTTCCCAGTTGCGCTTGACGCCAACAGCGGAGCGGCCATATGTCGCCGTGGCAAGCAACGACGGACTGTTTGTCAATCAGCATCTTGGCGCAGCCACGCAGGTAAGAATCTACAAGCCCTCGGAACGCCGCTCCACGCTTGTCGATATCCGCAGCATTGCCACTGAGGCAGGAGGCTCCGCGCGCTGGCTGAGCATGATCGAAAAGCTCAAAGACTGCTGCGGCATTCTGGTCAGCGGAGCTGGCGCAGTTCCGAGAAAGATCTTCGCGCATCACGGAATCACCGTCGCAATTGTGGAAGGCGTCATCGACGAAGCGCTCGGCGCAACCGCAACCGGGAGCGATTTGATGTTCATGGTCAAACCCAGCTTCTCCTGTGGAACATCGTGCAGCGGAGAAGCTGACGGCTGCTCCTAAGTTCAATTTTCTTTGGCTCTCGTGAAAGGAAAGATATGGCGACCACAGAACAGGATCTGCACGTAATTCAAGGCGCGCTTGAAACCATTCGAGCGGGAGTGCAAAACGATGGCGGTGAACTGGAGTTGCTCAGTTTTGAAAATGACATCGCTCGCATCCAACTGGGCGGTGCTTGTGCTGGATGCCACATGGCCGGCCAAACACTGGGCGGAATTCGCAGGCATCTGACCGAGACGCTCGGTAGGCCAATTCGAGTGTTTCCTGCCTGGAAGGACTGATGTGCCGACGAATATCCAGCCGCGCACTGTTTTCGCATGAGCCAACAGGACGACTCCAACAGAACAGGGAGGTTGCCGGTATGAAAGCTCAAGCTATCAATCAAGTGATTATCAACGACACCACACTGCGCGACGGCGAACAGACGGCCGGAGTGGCCTTCACGCTGGAAGAGCGTCTGCAGATCGCGTCCGCGTTGTCTGACGCGGGCGTCCCTGAAATTGAAGTTGGAATTCCGGCGATGGGCGCGCGCGAACAGGATGAGATTCGCGCAGTGGCGGCTCTTGTGCTGCCGGCCCGGCTGATCGCGTGGTGCCGTATGCATAACGACGATTTGACTGCGGCGCTTGCTTGCCGCGTGCCGATGGTCAACCTGTCCATCTCCGTCTCGGACCAGCAGATCACGCGGAAGTTGCGACGCGACAGAAGCTGGGTGTTGCAACAGACGGAGCGTTTGATCAAGAGCGCGTGCGATTGCGGACTAACGGTTTCTCTGGGCGGCGAAGACAGTTCGCGCGCGGATATGGATTTCCTGCTTGAGCTGTTGGAGGTTGCGGAGAGAGCGGGCGCAACTCGTTTTCGCTTCGCTGATACGCTGGGTGTGTTGGACCCATTCGCTACTCTGGAGAAGTTCAAGACTCTGCGCCTGGCCACAGGGATGGAGTTGGAAATCCACGCGCATAACGATCTTGGACTCGCTACAGCAAATTCACTGGCTGCGATTCGTGGCGGCGCAACGCACGTAAGCACTACGGTCAACGGCCTGGGTGAGCGGGCTGGCAATGCGCCTCTAGAGGAGGTCGTGATGGGCACGCGCCTACTCGAAGGAAAAGAAACCGGGGTCTGCCCCGGAACTCTAAAGATGCTATCGACTATGGTAGCCAATGCATCTGGCCGTTCGATTGCCGCCAACAAGGCAGTGGTTGGCTCCGCGATTTTTACACATGAATCGGGCATTCATGTCAGCGGTTTACTGCGTGACCCAAAAAATTATCAATTTTTAGACCCTGCAACATTTGGACGCTCGCATCAGATTGTTCTCGGCAAGCACTCAGGAGCCGCGACCGTGCAGTGGGCCTTCAATAATCTCGGAATCACACTCGATCATGAGAATGCCAAAGAAATTCTCTCCTACGTTCGTGAGCATTACTTGACCAATAAAGTACCTCCCTCGCACGAAGAGTTGTGGCGATTCCACCGCTTGGTAAAGAATCGGAACAACCCGGTTTGCATCGATCAGGCTTCCGTTCTGGGTCTGGCTTCCTGAAGCAGAGCGCCTGATGATGATCGGAAGCAACCCAACTCGTCGAGTCGAATTTCGGTTGAGACGAACTTCCGCCAACTCGCGATTTCCGCGCAGCTGAAGCAAACTCACTGATTTTGTTTGCAAATTCTCTCACCCAAGTATTTTGTTCATGAGGCGCGGCCATATCCTGCTCGGTCCGCGAACTATACGCCTAAACGCTTCCATCCCTATCAAAATCAATGAAGACTCCAAAATCGGCGCTAAAAAGCGGTTTCTCCATAAGTTCTTTATGGCGGATCGTGGATACTAATTGAACAGATGCACTCATTCCAGCATGGATCGAGCGCTACAGGCGGCGTGTGTCAAAACGTCGCCGGTTGAAAATGGCTTGATCTGTGCGTATTTATTTTAGGCAGAATTGAGGAGTCAGTATGGGATGCGAAAGGAATGACGAATGGACTTGTCTCGCCGGCGAATGCCGCATCCAGGCCTGGCCCTCCCTGCATGAAATGAGTCAGGTGCTTGCAGAAAGCGCAAGTCTTCCCGATACTGTCAAAATCCTGCTTCGAATCATGGAGCAGTACATGAGTGTCGTGCGGGGAACAGTAAGCCTCTGCGATCGCCAAGCGGGAACTATCTATATTCATGAAAGCTTTGGCCTGTCTGAGGAAGAAGAGGCGCGCGGCATCTATCGTTTTGGCGAAGGAATCACCGGAAAGGTTGTGGAAACCGGTAAAGCGATGGTTGTTCCGCGCATCGGGGACGACAAAGATTTTCTTAATTTGACGCGCACGCGCACGGCGCAGGACAATGATCTGTCGTTTCTCTGTGTTCCCATCAAGCGCGGGAATAAGGTGCTGGGAACCATCAGCGCGGAGCGCATCTACGATAACGACATACTGCTCAAGCTGGATGCGGAGCTGATGGGCATTGTCGCCGCAATGATGGCCCAGGCAGTAGAACTTTATCTCATCGAGAATGTCGATAAAGTTTCGTGGATGAATGAAAATCAGCGCCTCCAAAATGCGCTCAAGGACCGGTTTCGCCCTTCCAGTATTATCGGAAACAGCAAGGGGATGCATGAGGTCTATGCCCTCATCGAAAAGGTTGCAAAGGCCAAGACAACAGTGTTGATTCTGGGCGAAAGCGGTGTGGGAAAGGAACTGGTTGCCAATGCAATCCACTACTCCGGACCCGGTCCGGATGCACCGCTGGTTCAAGTGAACTGCGCGGCGATTCCAGAAAGTCTCATCGAGAGCGAACTCTTCGGCCACGAAAAGGGATCGTTTACCGGCGCCACCAACTTTCGCAAGGGCCGCTTTGAAGAGGCCGACGGAGGCACGATATTCCTGGACGAAGTCGGCGAACTGCCACTACCCGCGCAGGCAAAACTGCTTCGCGTGCTTCAGGAAAAGACGCTTGAGAGAGTCGGCGGTAACCGGCCTATCAAAGTAGATATTCGAATCGTCGCGGCGACGAATCGCGACCTTTCAGAGATGGTCAAAAATCGCGAGTTCCGCGAGGATCTCTACTACCGTCTCGATGTCTTCCCAATCACCATTCCGCCTCTTCGGGAGCGCGGCAGCGATGTCATTGCGCTGGCTGACTTTTTTGTTGCAAAATACGCAAAGGAGTGCCAAAAAGATGTCAAGAGAATATCGACTCCAGCATTGAATATGCTGATGAGCTACCACTGGCCAGGTAATGTCCGTGAGCTGGAAAATGTAATTGAGCGGGCGACGATTCTTTCTGAAGGCGGCGTGATCCATGGCTATGATCTGCCTCCTTCCTTGCAAACGCCCGTCCTGTCCGGAACAGTCGAAAAGGGCGGACTCAACGCCAGGCTGGGCGCAATTGAATATGAGATGATTGTCGATGCCTTGAAGACCCAGGATGGCAATATGACGGAAGCGGCCAGAGAACTGGGGCTCACGCGCAGAATCCTTACCCTCCGTATGCAGAAATATGGAATCAGTTATAAAGATTACCGAATTGTTGAAAAAAAGCAAAAAGCTTCAGCCGAAGCTTAATAGAGCCGTGCGGGATGAGCTTTTCATCCCGCCTGCAATTTTCCAACAAATGACATTTATGTGATGTGGGTCAGTTCCACGCGTGTTCATGATCGTACGATCATGAACGTAATTGCACATTTACCGGTCTCCCCGTACAACTTTGAACGGTTTCGGTATATGCTACTACCGAGATTTTTTCAGATTCTGCTATTGCATGGCCAGCGAATTCCTTCTCAATATTTTTGGCATTTTTTGATTCATCAGTATCCCTCTCATAACGCAAGGATTACTGATTGCGCAGGCGCAGCATCAGAAAACATCTTGAAACAATCGCGGATTTTACCATTGTTTGGCAGGCATCGTGCAATAACCAAAGCGTTCGGCAAACTCAGCATCTAACGACGCGCACTTAGCCTCCCGGATTCAGTAGTGCCGTCATAAGCGCAGGTTAAGCACATTTAGCCACAAACCCTGCAAGACGGATAGGGAGCAGATCCAATTCCGAAGGAGGATTTATCATGACAAGGAAAATCGCATTTTACGGTAAAGGTGGAATCGGTAAATCGACGACACAACAGAACACTGCAAGTGCAATGGCGCACCGTTTCGGCAAGAAGGTGTTCATTCACGGTTGCGATCCGAAGGCCGATTCAACCCGCCTGATCCTCGGCGGCAAGCCGCAGGACACTGTGATGGATATGCTCCGTGATGAAGGCGAGGAGAATGTGACCGTTGATAAAGTCGTCAAAACCGGATACGCCGGCATTCGCTGCGTTGAGTCGGGTGGCCCTGAGCCGGGCGTAGGCTGTGCCGGCCGCGGTGTAATCACGGCCATCAATATGATGGAAGAGCTGGGAGCTTATAGTCCCGACCTCGACTTCACATTCTTCGATGTCCTCGGTGACGTTGTCTGCGGCGGCTTTGCGATGCCCATGCGCGAAGGAAAGGCCCAGGAGATTTATATCGTCGCCTCTGGAGAAATGATGGCCATGTACGCGGCCAACAATATCTCTCGCGGCCTTTTGAAGTATGCCGATCAAAGCGGCGTCCGGCTTGGCGGAATCATTTGTAACAGCCGCAAGGTGGACGGTGAACTTGAACTGATGGCTGAGTTCACCAAGAGGCTCGGCACAAAGATGATTCACTTTGTTCCCCGCGACAACATCGTGCAAAAGGCAGAATTCAACAAGAAGACAGTCATCGAGTACGACGAAACCTGCAACCAGGCCAGCGAATACTCAGAACTGGCGCGCAAGATCATCGAGAACAAGGATTTCGTTGTGCCGACTCCGATGCTGATGTCGGAACTGGAAGAGATGGTCGTCAGTTACGGAATTCCTGACTGATTCTTCTTCTCAAATTATTACTGCTTTGCTAGTCAATAATCTGGGGTGCCGCACTCGGAACTCGAGCAGTTAGCTGGGTGCGGCATCTTCAATCATCACGATTTCGATTTATTGTAGCCGCAAGCAAAGCTACTACCACGGAGACAAAACTATGCCAATGAAGCTGCTCGATTGCGACACAGTGATTCCCGAGAGGGAACAGCATGTGTATATCAAAGAGGCTGGAGAGGACACCACACAATTCCTTCCCATCTCCAACGCCGCCACGATTCCGGGCACTCTCTCCGAGCGCGGGTGCGCGTTTTGCGGCGCAAAGCTGGTCATCGGCGGCGTGCTGAAAGACACCATTCAGTTGATCCATGGACCGTTCGGCTGCGCCTATGATACGTGGCACACAAAGCGCTATCCCAGCGACAATGATAACTTCCAGCTCAAGTACGCCTGGTCGACAAATGTCAAGGAAAAAAATGTTGTCTTCGGCGCGGAGAAGCTTCTTAAGCTGGCGATCAATGAAGTATTCGATGCAATGCCGACGATCAAGCGCATGTTCATCTACACCACATGCTCGACGGCGCTTATCGGCGATGACCCCAAGGCTGTTGCGAAAGCGGTGATAGCAGAACGCCCAGACGTGGACATTTTTGTGGTGGAATGCCCTGGCTTTGCTGGCGTTAGTCAATCGAAAGGTCATCACGTTCTGAACATGGGCTGGATTCACGAAAAAGTTGGTCAGGTCGAACCGAAGATCACCAGTCCCTACACCATCAACTTTATCGGCGACTACAACATTCAGGGTGACTCCGATGTCTTGCAGAAATATTGGCATAAGCTCGGCATCCAGGTACTTGCGCACTTCACTGGCAATGCAACGTACGACGAATGCCGCGGGATGCACCGCGCGCAACTGAACGTGGTCAACTGCGCCCGCTCGGCCGGTTACATCGCCAACGAGTTGAAAAAGAAGTATGGTATTCCTCGTCTGGACATCGACTCGTGGGGCTTCAGTTATATGGCGACAGGCCTGCGTAAAGTCGGTGACTTCTTCGGCATTCAAGACAAGGTCGAAGAACTGATCGCGGAAGAAGAAGATAAGTGGAAACCCAAGCTCGATTGGTACAAGGAGCGTCTGAAGGGCAAGAAGATGGCCATCTGGACGGGCGGTCCGCGCCTGTGGCACTGGACCCGCGCGGTGGAAGACGATCTCGGCGTGCAAGTCGTTGCCATGGCCTCTAAATTCGGCCATCAGGAAGACTTTGAAAAGGTCATTGCGCGCGGCCTTGAAGGTACGGTGTACATCGATGATGGCAACGAGCTTGAATTTTTCGAGGTCATCGATATGGTCAAGCCGGACGTGATCTTTACCGGGCCGCGTGTGGGCGAACTGGTCAAAAAACTTCACATCCCCTATGTCAACGGCCACGCCTATCACAATGGACCGTACATGGGATTTGAGGGCTTTGTGAATCTAGCGAGAGATATGTATAACGCGGTCAACTCGCCGCTGTGGGCTCTTGCTAGCCAAAACATTCAGGAGGTGCAGTAATGCAGGAGAAAACAGAATCTCTTGTTGCGCTTATTCAGCAGCGGTGCCTTTGGCAGTTTGTTTCACGCGCCCACGACCGGGAGGAGAATATTGACGGCGTACTAACTCTCGTCGGCATTCTTCTCACCGGTGGAGCGCCCAAGTTGGAGACGCCGATGGACCGGCTGCACTACGCCAACGCGAATAGCCTCGTCACAGAGATCAAGACAGAGCTGCCTTGGCTGAGCCATCTCGGCAAGGATGATCTCTTCACGGTAGTTACCGGTGCAATCAAGCGAATTCATGAGATCACGGTGAAGAAATCGAAGAATGGCGAGTTGTTCATACCGGGCTACTAATGCCGGAGATAACTGACAGAAGAATGATCCGACAAAAGAATCGAGGAGGAATCTATGGGATGCACAGTCACTCAAAAGGAACGGTCCGGCATCATCAATCCTATCTTTAACTGCCAGCCGGCCGGTGCTCAATATGCCGGAATTGGAGTGAAGGACTGCATTCCACTGGTTCATGGTGGTCAGGGATGCAGTATGTTTGTCCGGTTGCTTTTTGCGCAGCACTTTAAGGAAAACTTCGATATCGCATCCTCCTCCCTGCATGAGGAGGCAGCCGTATTCGGTGGCATCAAGCGCCTCGAAGCCGGTGTTGACAGCCTCGTCAAGCGCTATCCGAATCTGCGCGTGATTCCGATCATTACCACCTGCTCGACAGAAACAATCGGCGACGACATCGAAGGTTCTATTCGCAAACTGCAAAGAATGCTGAAGCGCGATCATCCAGGCCGCATCGTTCACCTGGTTCCCGTGCACACGCCAAGTTATACCGGCAGCGCCGTCAGCGGTTATAACGTTGCCGTGCAGGCGATGGTAACTACCATTGCCCAAAAAGGTGAGGCGAATGGCAAGCTCAACGTCTTCACCGGTTGGGTGAATCCGGGCGATGTCACGGAGTTGAAGCACTATCTCAAAGAGATGGAAATCGACGCGACAATTCTTCTTGACATCGAATCATTTGATTCTCCGATGATGCCGTCAAAGGACTCTTTCACGCACGGCAGCACGACAGTGGAAGACATTGAAGGCTCGGCCAACGCCACAGCTTCGATTGCTCTGAGCCGCTATGAGGGCTACAGCGCAGCGCAGTATTTGGAGAAGACCTTTGAAGTACCAGCGACGCTTACACCAACGCCCATCGGCATTCGCAACACCGACATCATGCTTCAGCAGATCCAAAAGATTACTGGCAAGCCGATTCCTGAGTCGCTGGTTCGTGAGCGTGGTGTAGCTCTCGATGCATTGGCCGATCTGGCACATATGTTTTTTGCCGACAAAAAGGTTGCGATCTATGGCAACCCCGATCTCGTCATAGGTCTGGCGGAGTTCTGCCGTGAGGTTGAACTGAAACCAGTGCTACTGTTGCTCGGCGATGAAAACGGCGGCTATGCCAAAGATCCGCGCATCCTCAACTTGCAGCAAAATGTAGATTACGATATGCAGATCATCTGCAATGCAGATCTGTGGGAGTTGGAGAGGCGGATCAAGTCCAAGGAGATTGAATTGGATCTGATTATGGGCCACTCGAAGGGACGTTATGTTGCCATCGATGCTGGCATTCCGATGGTGCGCGTGGGCTTTCCGACCTTTGACCGCGCGGGCATTTATCGCAATCCGGTTGTTGGCTACAAAGGTGCAATGTGGCTTGGAGAAACTATTGCCAACACCCTGTTCGCGCAGATGGAGTTCAAGAAAGACCGCGAATGGCTGCTCAACACCTGGTAATGGAAAGATGAAAGTTAGATAGGCAGGGCAGTCGTTTGTCAATATTCGGCTGTCCTGTCTTGTTCTTTTTTATGTTATCGCGTAAACAGGTTTGCAATGCAAGGCCATGCGCACGCAGCTCTATCAGGAGGCGCCCATGCCAAACTCCGATGCTGTTGCAACACCGGCTGTCGCTGACAGCGTTGTATTTCACGGTTCTCTGAGCCATCTCTATCAACTGGCAAAAGAAGGCAAAATTCCAACCACACTTCAGGGCAGCCACACCCGTCCTTGCAAGTTCTGGACGGCGTCGAAAATTTTAAGTGGAATTCGCAACTCGATCCTGCTGACGCATGGACCGAGCGGCTGCGCCTTTGGCGTCAAGCAGGCTTACAAGCTAACCAACAGCAGAAATAGTGCTGCGCCATATGAGCCAGTTGTCAGCACCAATCTCAAGCAGAGCCAGATCGTCTATGGCGGCGAGCGCGAGTTGCGCAGCGCGCTGCTTGAAGTGGATGCAAAGTATAAACCGGAAGTGATCTTTGTCGCCACCAGTTGCGCCACCGGAATTATTGGCGATAACGTCGATGCCGTCGCCGCAAAAATTCTGGGTCAGGTAAATGCGAAGGTGATGGCGATTCACTGTGAGGGCTTCGCGGGTGAGTATCGCAGCGGCTTCGATTTGGTCTTCCGCGAGATCACCAAACTGATGCACGCGCCCACCGAAGAGAGCAAGGCCGCGCTCGCCGGTCATGTAAATATCGTGGGCGCAAAGATGGGGCCTGAGCGCACCGAAGTTGATACCGACGTGAAAGAGTTAGTGCGCCTGATCGAAGGCATAGGAGGTAAGGTTCATGCCGTGATCGCCGGTAACTGTTCGCTGGAAGAGTTACAGCGTGCGCCCAGCGCGGCTGTGAATTGCGCGCTGTGCCTCGATCTTGGTTACGCCATCGGCTCAGCGATGCGCGATGCCTTTGGAACGCCACTTAACTCGACGATCCTCCCGTATGGAATTGCGGCCACCGAGCGATGGATTCTGGGGGCTGCAAAATACATCAATAAGACCGATGAAGCCAAGGCTCTTATGGAGCGCGAGTACAAATCCATCAAGGAGGAGTATGAGCAGGTCTTGAGTCATCTCGTCGGCAAGACGGCCATCATTGAAGGCCATGATGCGATCAAGTCACTTTCCATTGCCCATATGTTGGAACGCGATTTCAAGATGCGCGCAATTGTTTATAATTTTCACCCGTGGAGCGCCGAGGCGCGTGAAACCAGCATCGACTATCTGCTTGAGACCGGACTCGATCCGGAGATTCTCATCACCAAGGGCACGCTGGCTCTAGGAAAATATGAATCCATGCAGCAAACCGAGGCCGAACTGCTGGAGTTCCTCGGCAGCCTTAACCCCAGGGAGACTGTGTATTTCGGATCTTCACTGGCGTTTCCCAACATTCCGCTGGTTGACCTCAACGCAATTCTGAACCGCCCGCGCTTCGGTTATCGTGGCGCGTTGAAAGTTGCCAAGTGCATCAAGACTTCGCTTGACTATGCATTTCGCCCACGCAGCGCAATGAGCAAAAGAATTGTTTTTCCGAAAGATTCTGGACTGGTCTCGGTTCAATCGCTAACAGGCAAGCTAGCGCAGGATATGCCGGATTGCACCATGTACGCCGGAAAGAGAAGGAAGGGCCAATGCTCAATGAACTGATCTTTCAGGATTGCACGAGTTCGCATGATCCAGTGGTCGGCTGCGCTCTTGAGGGCGTCAGCAACATCATTGTCGGCATTCGCGACATCAGCATTGTGCTGCATTCGCCGCAAGGCTGCGCATCCACCGTTGCTCTCGGCTATGACAATCACGAGACTGACTTTACGCAGCGCAAGGTGGCCTGCACGCGGCTCTTTGAGACAGACATCATTATGGGCGCAACGGACAAACTGCGCGATTTGATTCTCAAAGCCGATGCAACTTATAAGACCAAGGTGATGTTTGTCATTGGCACCTGCTCGGCTGACATCATTGGTGAAGATATTGATGGACTCTGCCGTTCCTTGCAGTCCAAGGTTTCTGCGCGCCTGATTCCCATTCACTCCGGCGGTTTTCGCGGCGACCTCTATGCGGGAATGGATCTAGGCCTCAGCACGCTACTCTCATTCGTCGAGCCTTGGGATGCGCCTAAACTTCCCCGGACCGTCAACTTGATTGCTCCGCAGGCTAGCCTCAATCCAACCTGGTGGGCTGACTTGAATTGGGTAAAGAGTGTGTTGACCGCGATGAACGTCGAGACCCATTGCGTCTTTCCCAGCAATGTCTCCATCGAAGAAATCTCGCTGGCTTCGGCAGCTTCGGCAAATATCATGCTGACGCACGACATGGGATACACGTTTGCGCGAGAGATGGAAGCAAAGCACAGTGTGCCCACGATTCTGATCGATCAGCCATTGCCTATTGGCTTGAAAAACACATCGAACTGGCTCCGCGCCTTGGGAGAATTCTTTGACGCCGGAGCTGTTGCCGAGCAGTTGATTGAAAACGGCGAAGCTCAAGTAACTGGCACTCTTCGCCGCCGCGGATTGATGATTATTCCGCGCTATCGCAATGCGAGGGTCGCCGTATCGGCCGACGCATCCATGACCATCGGACTTGTGCGGATGCTCTTCGAGGAGCTGGAGATGATTCCCGATCTTCTTCTTGTCCGCTCCAATTCCAAGCAGGCGAAATCTGTGCTGGATGCAGAACTTGCTAGCCTTGGCATTTCGCCTCGTGTCGCTTTCGGGGTGGATGGCTACAAAGTCAAGCAAGCGCTTGCCGCCAGCGATTTGGATGCGGTCTTTGGCTCCGCATGGGAAAAGTATCTGGCGGAGGAAATTGGCACAAAAGTTGCGTTCGATCTACTGCAACCGACCAACCGGACCTTCTATCGGGATAGCGCCTATTTTGGCTATGAGGGAATGATCAACATGCTTGAAATCGTTGCCAACGACTGGGAGGCTGCTCTGCGTTCCAAAGCAATTCGGTGGGAGCAGTATCAGTAACTTTGTGTGCGGCGAAGGAAGCAGAAGAGACATCGAAATACTGAAGGAGAACGATATGCTGAATGACAGGATGGTGAAAGCAGCATTTGCCACAGGTGATAGATTGCTAGTCAACGCCGGCTTTGAACAAGCCCGCCAGATCGTTGTCTACGAAGTCAGCACAATCGGAGCAAGAGAATGTCATGCGATGACTTATCAAAGTGGCGCGCCGAAAGGGACTGCGCCATCAGGGACGCTCGGTCGGAATGGAAAAGGTGGCCCCGGCGGAGGGGGCGGATGCGGCGGAGGCAATAAGAAGGATGAACCAATCGATGAAAAGGAAATTCTTGCCAAGGCCGCAAGCCTCGCCGAAGTATCGGTGCTTTTTGTCAACAAAACATTGAATGCCTTTTCCGTGCTTGCGTTGAACGAAGCCAGGATATTCACGGTAAAAGTCGATGGCGAACGAGAGATTGCCGATGTAATTGTGCGCCTTCAGGAAATGCTCCGTGGTGATCCGCCATTATGGCTGCGCCGCGCTCTGGTCGGCGAGGACGCTCCAGTTGAGGTCTAAGCGCAATCTGGTTTTACCAGTATGTGCTTTGACCTGCGGGCGATTTCAACATCAAGAGAAACCCAATACAGGATGGGGCACATACGACTCCTCAAGAGATGCAACCTCTTCCGGCGTCAGGCGCACGGACAACGCCGCAACCGCGTCTTGCAGATGATGCGGCTTGGTGGCACCAACGATGGGCGAGGTAATGACCGGCTTGCTGAGCAGCCATGCCAGCGCAAGTTGGGCGCGAGGAATGCCGCGCTGCTCCGCAAGCTGTCCCAGGCGGTCAACAACTTGGCGATCCGCCTCTTCGGTCCGCGCGTACATATTCTTCGCGAACAGATCGGTTTCAAAGCGCTTGGTCTGTTCGCTCTGCCAGGGCCGTGTGAGCCGCCCGCGCGCCAACGGACTCCAGGGAATCACGCCGATCTTCTCCGCCGCGCAAAGGCCGAGCATCTCCCGCTCTTCTTCGCGATAGAGCAGATTGTAATGATTCTGCATCGAGACAAACCGGCTCCAGCCGTGCACGTCGGCGAGATAAAGTGCTTTTGTGAACTGCCACGCATACATGGAAGAAGCGCCAATGTAGCGAATCTTTCCGGCTTTGACCAGATCGTCGAGGGCTTGCAGCGTCTCTTCGATGGGCGTCTCGTTGTCCCAACGATGAATTTGGTATAGGTCAATATAATCCGTTTGCAAACGCCGCAGGCTCTGATCGAGTTCAAAAAACAGTTCCTTGCGTGAAAGACCGTGGCCATTGGGAGTGTCGCGCATCACTCCGTGAATTTTGGTCGCGATGACGACATCTTCGCGCGCGATATTGGCCTTCAGGAAGCGACCAACTACTTCCTCGCTGGCGCCGCTGGAGTAGACGTTTGCGGTGTCAAAGAAATTGATGCCCAGATCCAGAGCCTGACGAAGAAATGGCTGGCTGTCCTTTTCGTCCAGCGTCCATGCGTGCCTGCCGAAGCCAGGTACGCCCGTCGCCGGTTCGCCATACGTCATGCAGCCAAGACAGAGGCGCGAAACTTTGAGTCCTGTGTTTCCAAGCTTTGCGTAATCCATAATTCTCCCCAGATTGATTTCAAACGAAATAGAGCAAGTGAGCAAGTGAAAAAGTGAATGAGTGAAATATGCTGAACCTACTTTACTTATTCACTTCTTCACTCGTTCACTCTTTCACTTCTTCAAACTGTCACGATACTAGAAGTTGATGCGCCCTGCAACTTCAATGCTTCGCGGACCAGCGCCTTCAGCCGATTGAAGGCCTGTAATGGTTCCAAAGTTTCCTGAATCCACTTGCATATTGGGTGGTTGATAGTTGCGGTGATTGAAGACGTTGGCTGCTTCCACGCTGAACTGGAACTTGGCCGCTCGATAGAGATCAACGCTCTTCATCAGCGACATCGAGAAGTTGATCGTTCCCGGTCCCACTACGCTGCCCACACCTGCTGTGCCGAAATAGCCGCGATCAGAAACGGGCACCGAGAAGGCCGAGTGGCACTGGTCAACTCCTTGCAGATCGGGGCATGGTGCAACCAGCCATGCGTTGGCAGTTCGCTTCGCGGGATAGATAAGCTTGCCGCGTGTAAAATCTGCGCGGGTTTGGCCGACTGTGGTGAGTATATTGGTTCCCGCCGGATCGGTGCTTGATTCGAAGGGCGTAAGGAAGGGACCACTCTGGAGAATCGTTACTCCGCCGAGCTGCCACTCACCCACAAACTTATTGAGCAGCGCTCCATTTTTGAGCAGTCTTTGCCCTTTGCCAAAAGGCAGAGAGTAGAGGTAAGTGGCCAGGAAGCGATGCTTGCGATCATAGGCCACGTTGCCATAGTCCAGCCTCGGATGAAAGCGGTCGGTGAGAAAGCTGCCGCCGGCATCACCACCGCTCACGCCCACCAGGCCGTTCGGCGTGGCACCCTCGGCGTCGGAGAGATCGCGCGTGAAGGTATAACTGACATCGTAGGTCAGCGACTTGCTGTTGTGCCGCGACAGCTCCGCAGTAGCGCTGTTGTAATTGCTCTCCGCCGCGTTGGCCACGCTCTGAATCACGCTCCAGCAGGGGTACGGACGGTGATCGGCAACCGTGGAGCCATCATCGGTGATGCAAGAGCCGGAGGCAGCGGGCGCGGAGTCGGTGTTATAGTAGCCGGTTGAATTGGCGGGAACCTGATTCAGATCAACCATCGTTTCCAAATTGCTTCCATGGCTACCTGTGTACGATAGACGAGCGCCAATACCGTGCCCCAGATCCTTTTCCAGCGTCAGATTCCACTCCTGAACCGAGGGATCTTTGTAGTGAATCGGGAAGGCCCAGTAGAAGCCTGCCGTTCCGGTACTGTTTCCGGCCGCGCTATTGAATGGATTGCTGAAGGATAGCAGAGGCGTGACGTTGTCCGACTGATAGGCCTGGTTGAAGACGCCGACGTAGCTGGCGTCCACGCCGAAGCCAGAGACCAGCGAGAAGCCGAGCGGCGTTTCAATGAAGCGCCCCCAGCCGCCGCGAATCACGGTCTTGTCATTGCCGAAGGGTCTCCAAGCCAAGCCGATGCGCGGGCCGAAATCGGTTTTGCCAGTGAAGCGCAGGCCGGATGGAATACCGGCTTGCGACGCGGTCAGCGTGGGTGTTGGGCTAATGGCGGCAATAAACTGGTTGGACTCGAAAGAGAGCGCCTGCGCATTGGGGACCACCACTGCGCCATGCACTGTCGAGCCGGTAACCGTCCCAACGCCGTTGTAATCGGGCAGGAAAAATCCCGTGTTGTGGCCGGTGTCTGTGAGCGGTGGATGCAGCTCATAACGAAGCCCAAGGTTGAGCGTCAGATTCGATGTGACCTTCCAGTCATCCTGTCCATAGAATGCATAAGAGTAGCCCAGCCCATTCATGCTTGGCTTGTTTGTGGTGCTAACATCGGTTGCGTCGGGATAGCCAAGCAGGAAGGATGTATACGTGTCGCCAATCGCGGTGCCTACGGCTGAAGAGCCATTGAAGACATACCAACCGGAGCGGTAGTTGCCATAGACGTTGTCGTCATGGTCGGTCAGACGCTTGAAGTCCGCGCCGAACTTGAAGCTGTGCTTCTGCTTGGACCAGGTAACATTGTCCAGCAGTTCGATGATCTGGCCGCGCTGCCGCGTGGGGTTTCCGCCGCCGGTGGCCACAAAGCCATTGATGAGTACCTGCGGCGCAGCAGCCCAATCCAGGTTCGGCTGCGGAACGGCAGTGATGCCGACCTGCGATAGCAGTTGCGTTGTGCTATAACTCTGATTGGCCGAGGTGTGCTGCGCGTTGAAGCCGCCGCGGAATTCATTCAACAGCCTGGGGTTGAAGACGTAGTTATGCGCAAAGGTCAGTCCCTCGTCAATCTCCGGCGTGTTATAGGTTCCCTGCATCGGACCGCCGGCAGTTTGGCAGAAGTTGAAGGTGCAAGTTAGATTTGGAGCGGCGGTAACCTGCCGGTTCTTGTACGAAAATCTTCCAAAGACATTCTGCTTTGAGGAAATCGTCTGGTCGAAACGGATGTCACCTTGGTTGGCGGAGATAGGCGAGGAAAAATTCTCGCGGTAGTTGTTTACATAGGAATCGGCCGAGCCGAAGTTAGGCGCCGGATAAAGATACTTGAGGACATTGGCGGCAATCGTACTGATCGGAACATTAGCCGGATCGATTGGCGTCACGCCGTCCGGCTGATAGATTGCCGCAACGCCTTGATTAGCCAGATAGCTGGTCAGATTTCCGTTGCGCATATTCTCGGAGGGCACGCTGATCACATCGGAGGTCTCGCGTGGTAGCCTTAATGCCTCAAAGCTGGCAAAGAAAAATGTCTTGTTCGTTCCGTTGTAGAGATGCGGAATTACCAGCGGCCCGCCCAGCGTTCCCCCAAAATCGTTCATGATGATCTTCGGCTTCGAGGGCGCAAAAGCGACCGGAATACCAGAGTTCAGCAAAGTGTTCTCAAGGTTCTCAAAGACTCCGCCATGATAGCTGTTCGTCCCTGATTTTGATACCGTCGTGATGTCGGCGACGCCAGAGAACTCGGCATTGTTGTTGGACTCGCTGACGCGAATCTCTTCGATCGAATTGAAGGAAGGAAACATCTCGTTGACCGGTCCCGAATATTCAACGCCCACACTCGATATACCGTCGATGGTCACGCTGAGCAGCGCGGGCGTTGTGCCCATCACCATCAAATTGCCGCCGTTGTCGGTCTGCACGCCCGCTTCCGTGGTAAGCGAGTCGATTGGGCTGGTCGAGCCGGTAGAGCGCGAATAGATGGCCACCGGGAGATCCACCAACTCTTCGCCAACTTTGGTCTCCGCAAGATTGGAGACGTCGGTGTTTATGACCGTCACGTAATCGGAGACAACCTCGACGCTCTGCGTCTGCGCGCCGGGCTTTAACGCCGCATCCACGCGCCGCGTTTCGCGCGCTGTAAGCGGTATCGACGGCACGGTCTCCGTCTTGAAGCCAGCCGCAGAAATTGTCAGCGAGTACGTTCCCACATCGATATTGCTGAACGCATAGCTTCCCGCGCTGTCGCTGGTGATGACGCGCTTGGCCATAGTTCCAGTGTTGAGCAGCGTCACCTGCGCGCCCGGAACCACCGCACCGGTGCTATCCTGCACGGTCCCAAGAATGGTGCCGTAGGTTGACTGCGCAAAGAGTGGCGCGGCTGCAATCAAAATCAGGATGCACGCCAGAAGAGGCCAGTAGAGCATGGACGAGAAGCGGGCGGAAGTTCGGAAGATACACATAGGTCCACCTTTCAAAAAGAGAGATTCAGCAATCGCCGGGTCTTGAGAGAATCCGGTTTAAGTTCAAGGATGGAAGAATTGCGGTTGATTCCGTCTGAAGTCGAGCGCCTGAATCTTGCGATAAACAAGAAGATTAAATTGATATTGCTGGAAGTCTTGCGCGATGTCAAGAATCTTTATGCAGTCTTTATTGCGCCGTTCATATACCGGAACTATAACGACTTATAGTTGTTGGAATCTACAATAATGTACGCGTTTTTGCGCATTTAGTACGTTTATGTGCATTTCTTTGACGGGAATTCAACTCATCATAAAACAGGTTTGAGAGGCAGCATCTTTGGAATGGTTCATATAGTTTTCTATCGCGATAATACAAACAAAAACGCCCCGGCAGAAAAGAGCATTTGCCGGGGCGGAATAAAATCAATTGTTCAAAAAAGCGTATCAGCCGATGGCGATCAGCTTGGTCTCAAGATACTCGTCGAGTCCTTCAGGACCAGACTCTCGGCCGATGCCGCTCTCCTTCCAGCCTGTGAATGGGCCTTCCGTGGCAAATGGATTCCAGTCATTCACTCCCACCATGCCGAACTCCAACTCTTCGGAGACGCGGCGTGCAATGCGCAAATCGTTTGTCCAAACGTAGGAGGAAAGGCCGTGGCGCGTGGAATTCGCCAACCGGAGGCCATCTTCCACATCGTTGAAGGGTGTGATGGGAAGAACGGGTCCGAAGATCTCTTCGGCAAAAGCCGGCGCTTTCGGCGTAACGTTGCCGAGGACAGTAGGCTCATAATAATATCCATGCGGCAGTGCGGCGGGCCTGCCTCCGCCAGCAAGAATCGTTGCACCAGCCGCGACACTGTCGCGCACAATCGCTTCGATATGATCTCTCTGCTTGGCGTTGATGAGCGGGCCGATGTTGGTCGATTCGTCCAGCCCATCGCCTATCTTCAGTTTGGCGGTGAGCGCAGCCGCGCGCTCTGAAAAGCCAGTAACAATCGATTGATGCACAATGAAGCGCTGCGGAGAGATGCAGACCTGGCCGGCATTGCGAAACTTCGCCGTCACCGCGCTGGCTGCAACTTGATCGAGATCGACATCGGGGAAGATCAGCACCGGCGCGTTGCCGCCGAGTTCGAGCGATAGGCGCGTGACAGTCTTCGATGCGCCATCCATTAGGATGCGCCCCACGCGCGGACTGCCCGTGAAGTGAATCTTCGCGCAGAGCGGATTGTCGAGCATCTCCTGCCCGATGCTGGAAGACTGTCCGTTGACAAGATTAACAACCCCATCTGGAATGCCCGCTTCGACAAGAATATTCACCAGTTCCATGGCGGTCATCGACGTGTATTCCGAGGGGCGAATGACGATGGTGCATCCCGCAGCCAAGGCCGCCGCCGCCGCACGCGCGATGTTATAGATGGGAAAATTCCATGCCGTGATGATGCCCACAACGCCCAGCGGCTGACGTAGAACGATCAGTCGGCGCGCTGGATTTTTGGAGGGAATCACGCGCCCGTAAGCGCGCTTGCCTTCTTCCGCAAACCACTCGAAGAGATCGGCCCCCGCGCCCCATTCCCCCTTGGACTGCAAGAACGGCTTGCCACTTTCCAAAACGGTGGTGCGGGCCAGATCGGCAAGGCGCTCACGCATCAGATCGGCGGCGCGCTTCAGTACAGCCGCACGTTCGTAGGCAGTCTGCTTGGACCATGTGGGAAAGGCCTTTGACGCAGCTTCAATCGCCAGCCGGCAATCAGTGCAGTCGCCAAAGGGCATGGCGCGCAGCGGCTCCTCGGTTGCCGGATTCAATAAGTTCTTGGTCTTCGCGTTTGCCGCTGGAAGCCACTCGCCACCAATTCGCTGCAGGTATGTGTAGGCCATCTCTCCCTCGTTTCTAAGCTTGTTTTGAGTAAACCTGTTTTCCGGCAAGATATGTGCTCTCGACCGTAATCTTTTGAATTTCCTCTGGATCGACTGCGGTTGGGTCAGCCGATAAAACCGCAAAGTCCGCCCATCGCCCTGCCTGGATGCTGCCGCGCGATTGCTCTTCGCCCGCGACGACTGCTCCGCCTGTGGTATATGCAAAGAGTGCTTCCCGCGCGTTGACTGCTTGCTCTGGCAGCAGAACAGCGCCTTCGCGTGTGCGCCGCAAGATAGCAGCTTGAATGCCCGCCAGCGGCGAATCATTGCTCACTACCGGCGCGTCGGAGGAGAAAGCTACCGTCAATCCAGCGTCGAGCATGGCTCGGATCGGATAGATGCGCTGCGATAGAGCGTCTGGAATGAAGGCAAGAAAGTTACCGCCGAGTTCATCCAGGAAGATAGGCTGCGTGACCGCGTAGATTTGCGCCCGCTTCATGCGCTGCAACTGCGCAACGCTAGCCAGGCCCACGTGCTCAATGCGATGAGACAGGCCAAGAGGATGTGTCCCTAGCCGCTCGTAAAGACTGAGTACTTGCTCGATCGCCGTGTCGCCGATGGCGTGCGTTGAGATGCGCCAACCTTGCTGATGCGCATCGGCAAACAACTCTCCAAGTTCATCTGCTTGAAAGCGAGTTACGCCGGTGAAGCTGCTGTTGCGATAGGGCACGCTCAACGCAGCCGTGCCTCCGCTTAGTCCGCCGTCGGCAAGAAACTTCACTGTGTCAACGCGCAGCATGGGCGAATGATGCTTGGGAGGCAGCGCCAATGGGCCGCTCGTTCCATCGGGCCTGCCCAGCGGCATCACCAGCATGCGCGCTGGCAGCGAGCCATCCGCATCCATCTCCAGATAAGTTTCCAGCAGGCCCGGCAGCACTCCGCAATCGGACGACGAGGTGATTCCCAGCGAGAGTTGATGCTTGAGCGCAGCATCCAGCATGGCGCGGTAATCGGCTTTGGTGGGCGCGGGAATGACGCGATTCACAATGCCGACAGCGGTTTCGTGCAACAGGCCACTGGGTTCGCCGTTCGCATCGCGCTCGATGATTCCGCCCTCTGGCTGCGCGGTCTCTCGGGTGATGCCAGCCAACTTCAACGCCAGACTATTGGCGACGAAGATATGTCCGCAGGTGCGCGTGAGCAGGATTGGACGATCTGTGACAAAGCGATCCAGATCGTGGCGCGTGGGTTTGCGTTCTTCGGACAGCGAAATCTCGTTGAAGCCGCGCCCCAGAAGCCATGCGCCTTTTGGCAGTTTTGCGTTCCGCTGTTGCAGCAGTCGGCCTATCTCTTCGATGCTCTTGGAACGTCGCAGGTCCACCGAAGTAGTGAGCAGTTGGCCGGCCTTCCAGATATGCGCGTGTGCATCTTCAAAGCCTGGAACCAGCGTGCGCCCTTCAAGGTTGATGACTTTGGTGGACGCGCCGGATAAGCCGCGCATATCGCTCTCTTCACCTACAGCAACAATCTTTCCCTTGGCAACGGCCACCGCACCAACAGGCCGTTGCAGGGAAGGAATGTTTGCCTTCACGAAGATAATATCTGCGGTTTCCATCAGCGCACTCCAGCTAACTCAGATTGATTCTGCGCGGCGTGCTGTTCGCTGACGGAGCCAATGGCTTGACCAACGACGGAAAGCGCCTCACGCATCATATCCAGTGGCATATTCAGCGGCGGAAGGAAGCGGATGCAGTTGCTGTAAAGTCCCGCACGCATCAAGATGACTCCATGTGCGGCCGCGTGGCGCACAATGGCCAATACTTCCGGAATGGAAAGCGGCGTCTTGGTCTCGCGGTCGGCCACAAATTCGACAAGAAGCATGGGGCCAAGTCCACGCACATCGCCCACAATAGGCCACTCAGCCTTCCAGCTTTCCATGGTGGCGCGCATCAAATCGCCGAGGATGTTTGCCTGCGCAAGAAACTCCGGCTGACGCAAAATATTGAGTGCGGCGATAGATGCGGCGCAAGCGACAGGGCTGCCGCCGTACGTGCCACCAATGCCACCCAGATGAGCCGAATCCATAATCTCGGCGCGCCCAGTGACAGCGCCGATTGGCATTCCTGCGCCCAACGATTTCGCCGACACAATGAGATCTGGAACAATGCCATAGTGCTCGCTGGCGAACAGCTTGCCAGTACGACCCGATCCGCATTGCACCTCATCAGCGATCAAGACGATTCCATGCTGATTGCAGATTTCGCGGATGCGTTCGAAGAATCTTTTGGGTACTGGAATGAAGCCCGCCTCGCCTTGCACTGGCTCGATGAGAATCGCGGCGACAGCCGTTGGATCGACCTGCGCAATCAATGCGTGATCGAGCTGCTGAATGGAGTAATCGATGTACTGCTCCTCGGTCATTCCCGCTGGAATGCGATAGAGATTTGGAAAAGGCAGGCGGACAATCTCCGGAGCAAATGGACCGTATCCTTTTTTGAAAAGTCCATACTTGCTGGTCAGGCTTAGAGTCAAAAGAGTGCGGCCATGATAAGCGCCTTCAAAGCAGATGATGGTGGAGCGCCCGGTGAATTTGCGCGCCAGTTTGACAGCGTTTTCTACGCTCTCCGCGCCGCTGTTGGCCAGGATGGTCTTCTTGGAAAAATCTCCGGGCGTTATCTCGTTCAGGATTTCGGCCAGCGCCAGAAGCGGCTCATAGGTCGCAACCAGCGCGCAGGGATGGATGTAAAGTTCAGCCTGTTTTTGAATCGCCTCGACCACCGCCGCAGGCGAATGCCCCACGCCCAGCATACCGATGCCGCCAGCAAGATCGATCAGCGTATTGCCGTCCACGTCAAAGATCAAGCTGCCTTGAGCGCGTTCAACAACCACATCGGTGGCGCGGCCCAAACCGGCGGGAAGCGCCGCCACGCGCCGCGCAAGAGCGGCCTTTGCCTTGGGTCCGGGAATCTCTGTTTCAAAATGAATATAAGTCATTGCGTCCTTTCTGGAGGCGGACCGCACATTCTTCTCCGCAGGAAGAACAAGCAGCACGCTGTAGTTGTCACACACTGGATCGTTGAGGTAATTGGCAAGAAGCCCGCGCGCTTCAAAGCCCGTTTTCATCTGCATGCTGACCGTTGGATCAAACAATTCTCCCCGCACCACGCGCTCATAATATTCTGGAACCGTCATCGCCGCGCGATGCGCGTTGTAGCCGGGAATCATGCCTGCCGTCACCTGACCGCGCAGGCCCAGCCGCCAGACCAGTTCCTGACGGGCAGCATAGAGCGCGCCCGCAATGCCCCGCCCGCGATAATCAGGATGCGTGCCAATGTCGGCGCCGTACAACCACACGCCATCCGGCTGATGCGAAGTGAGCCAGCCGCCTGCAATAATTTCGTCGAAGCTGTGGTTGACGTGCTCCAGATCGAAGTGCAGACGTAGCGTGGTGGTTGCGCCCACCACGCGATCGCCATCAAGCACGACAAATTGGCCTTCGGGAAAAAGTTCAATGTGTTTGCGATAATGCTTCGCCTTGAAGCGCTGATCGTCGGCCAATGTTGGAAAGCAGGCGAATTGCATTTGCTCCAACTGCTCACAGTGGTCCGATTGCGTGTTGAGCAAAGTCAGTCCATCTTTTATTTTGCGGAAGTAAGGCATTGCCGAACCTCCTCGCACGCCAGAGATTCAAATGCCGATTCGAGAATGTCCATGCCTTCATGCATCTGTTCGTCGGTAGCCACCAGCGGAACCAGCAGACGAATTACATTTCCGTATGTGCCCGCCGTGACCAGGAGAAGTCCATGCTCCAATGCGTAGCGCGTAACCTTTTTGGTCAACTCGGTTGCGGGCGTTTTCTCTTCACGATCAAGCACCAACTCGATGGCTTGCATTCCACCCAGTCCGCGAATATCTCCGATACACTCGAACTTCTCTTGCCATTGCCGGGCGCGCTTAGCAAAAATCTTGCCGATCTCAACCGAGCGCGCGCAAAGGCTTCCATCCTCGAAGAGCCGCAGAGTGGCAAGCGCCGCAGCGCAAGAAACCGGATTTCCGCCGAAGGTTCCGCCCACCGCTCCGGGGCCAGGATGATCCATAATCTCTGCCTTGCCTGTGACGGCGGCCAACGGCATTCCACTGGCAATGCTTTTTGCGGAGAGAAGAATATCGGGAACAATACCGAAGTGTTCGCAGGCGAAGATGCGCCCCGTTCGGCCATAGCCCGATTGCACCTCGTCGGCGATTAGCACGATTCCGTACTTGTCACAAAGCTCGCGCAGGCCGCGCACAAACTCCAATGGAGGAACCACAAAGCCGCCCTCGCCCTGGATAGGCTCGAAGAGAATTGCCGCAACCTGATTGGCCGGGATGCGATGGCGAAAGGTATCTTCGATGGCCTGAAGCGCTTCTGCGGCCGCATCCTTGCTGCGGTACGGATTGGCGAACTGCACACGATAAACATCTTGTGAAAAGGGACCGAAACCGAACTTGTACGGCTTCTCCTTGGAGGTTACCGACATGGCCATGTAAGTGCGACCGTGGTAGGCTTCGTCAAAGCAAAGCACTGCGGGGCGGCCTGTAAATGAACGCGCTATCTTGATTCCGTTTTCAACCGCCTCCGCGCCGGAGTTCACAAAGAAGGTGCGCTTTTCGCCGCTGCCCGGAGCCAGACTATTGATGCGTTCGGCCAGCGCCACATAACTCTCATACGGCGCAACCATGAAGCAGGTGTGCAGAAATGCCTCTGCCTGTTTTTGAATCGCCTCCACCACGGCTGGCTGCGTATGGCCGGCATTAATGCACCCGATGCCGCCATAAAAATCGAGAAAGACATTCCCGTCCACATCGGTGATGGTTGCGTCCGATGCGCTCTTCACATAAACAGGCGTGATCTGCGGAACTCCACGCGGCACCGCTTTCGATTTGCGCGCCGCCAACTGAATGGACCTTGGCCCCGGAATATCGGTCAAAATCGAAACTGATTTCATGATCCCTCTCATAAATTGCGGTTAGATGAATTCAAACTGCTCATTTTACGATTGAAAAAAGTGTACCACACAACTTGCGATAAACAGACAACTTTTAAAAATGTTCTTTCCGCGCATCTCACTGGATGGATGCCGGGAGAACCTTGCGTTTGGCTCGGAAGAAGAGGAGCAGCGCCACCCCAAGAACGGTTCCGATGGCAAAGACAAGCTTGAGTTCATAGGTCCACACATGGCCTGTTGATTCGGCGGGAACGAAGGCCAGGCATATCCCCACCCCGCTCGACAGCAGCCCTGCCATGCCGTTGATAACAACATACCTGCGATTGCTGACGCCTGCTGGTTGCACCCATGCCTGCTTGATCAAAGCCGCAAACATATAGACATTTGGAATCAGTTGAAGTACGACCGAGATGCTGAGCAGCGTCAGATATGCTTCGCTGACCGACGCCCCCATATAGCTCATGAGAATGAGAAGCGCGGAGAGCAAGGCAAAGACCGCCAGTGCAACGTAAGGGGTGTGATAGCGCGGATGCACGCGGCCCAGGGCGGGAGGGAGATAATGATCGATGCCCGCGACAAAAGGGAGCCGCGCTGTTCCACCGAACCATGCCGACGCGGTGCCGAGAATGGCAATCGCCTCGAAGAGAGCGACCGGCGCCACCACCATGCGAAGATCGACGCGCTGCGCCATCGAGTTGATCGTCTGCAAGACGCCAGACAGGACGCCAATCTGCTCATGCGGCATAGCCACAAGCATGGAAAAAGTTACACCAACATAAACTGCCCCGGAGATAACGCCGCCCCAGAAGATCGCGCCCGGAAGGACCTTGCGCGGTTCGCGAATTTCATCGCCCATGATCGAAGCGAGATCAAGCCCTTGCAGGCTATAGCAGATGGTGCCGAATACGGCAAAGAGCCGCCAATCGGCAACGTGCGGGCGAAGTTCATGCGCGGCAAAGGCACTCCCATGCCGATGAAGAATCAGCGCGGCCAAACCGCAGATCATCACCGCCCCAACCAGCGTGCCGATGCCGCCCAGGTTGGTGATCCATTTGCCAGCCTCCTCGCCGCGAATGTTGATCAGCAGCAAAAGCACAAGAAGCGCGGCAGCCGCTCCGCCGGTGAACTGCGCGTTATCAGCCAGCGCCTGTATCGACGGCCCAAACATATAGACGCCCACACCGATGCAGGAGAGCAGAACCGTCGGCAGGTACACGACATTCGCCAGCCAATAGCACCAGGCCGCAACAAATCCGTGCATATCTCCAAAGCTGTTTTTGGTCCATAGATAAACACCGCCTTCTCCAGGCCACACGGCCGACAACTCCGTGACGGCAACCCCCTGCGGCCAAAAGTAGCACACCAGCGCCAAAGCCCAGAGCCAAAGCGTAATCGGCCCCGCCATGGCGATAGCCGGCACAATATTGAGGTTGGCGACAGCGGCCACGAAGAGAAGAATCAGGTCGCGGCGGCCCAACACCTTGTCCAGATGCGGCTCAACCGCTGGAGCGGCGTTTTGCATTGGAGGCGCAGTTTGCAGAGCGGTTCCTCGATTGAAGATTGGTACGATAATTCAGATTCGCTCATGACTCATCATGATGGAATAAGGAAATCGGGAAGAGAGAGATTATTTTGCGATAAAATGACAGAATTCTGCTATGCTACCTCTTTGAAAGGAAAGAATTGATTCGGTTGCCCAAAAAAGACGAACGGAGAATCACGAGGCCGAAGGACGCGAAAGTGGCGATTCGCAGAAAGCCAAAAAGCGCCGAGCAGGCGGTTTCCAAGCCGCTTCGGATCGGTGCCGTGGCCAAGCAACTGGGAATCTCCGCATCGATGATTCGCTCCTGGGAGCGGATGGGCCTGCGCCGCGAGGCAAACCGGGAGGGGGAGCATCGGCTTTATTCAGAAGACGACGTTCAGTTGCTCTGCCGGGCAGTGTATCTCCGCCGTGTGCAGGGATTGAATGCACCGGCCATTATCGATCAGCTACAGCGCGAAGGCCTGCTTTCTGGCTCTGGCAAGGTTCACGCGTCGGCAAAGGCGCGCGCCACTGGGAAACTGCTGCGTGAGTTGCGCCTGGAGAGCGGCCAGTCGCTGGCGCAAGTGGCAACAACTGTCGGCATTTCGACCGGATTCCTCAGCAATCTGGAGCGCTCGCAGACCGGAGTCTCGCTGGGCATCATGCACCGGCTGGCGCATCACTACGGAACCACTCTCTCCGACTTTTTTTATCAGGCCGATTCCCCCGGACCTTTGGTTCGGAAAGGTCAAGGCCGAAGGCTGGCGGGCGGCGACGGAGTCAAGATGGAGATTCTCGCCTGGGGAAAGCTCGTGATGGAGCCGCATATTTTTCATGTAGCTCCGGGTAAAGGAAGCACCGATTTTTACACGCACCAGGGAGAAGAATTCCTCTACATGGTGAAAGGCGCTCTCAAAATATCTCTCGGAGATGAGGAGTTTCAGCTCAAACCGGGCGACAGTTTTTACTTTGAGAGTACCGTCCGGCATCGCTGGATCAATCCTGGAAAAACCGAGGCCGTGATTCTTTGGATCAACAGTCCTTCCGGCTCCGTGAACCGCGGCTCTTGAGGCTTCGCCTCCAGCGCTTCATACGGCTCATGAATTTAGAGGATGGGATGCGAGCAGATGACGATTCTTGACGATTTGGACACAACGGCTTTGGCCACGACTGTCGCGACTCTGGCCATTTGCATTCCGATGATTGCCATGGCGGTTCTTGACAGGAAAAAGCAGCGTTCGCCAAGAAGTGTTTTCAGGATTTTGATTCTTCTTGCCGGTCTCTTCTGGAGTGGACTTCTTGGCCTGAACACGATGGACAATGTCTCCGATGCCCGGCACTCTTCGGTCACGGGACAACTGAAGATAGTTGGATACCAATACGTTCCGCGCGGCACGCACGTCAGCCTCTATCTGGCTTGTGTAGCGGATTGCAGTTCAACAGGCATACCGCTGGTGATGGAACCCAAGGCTCAATCCGTTCTGCGGGATCACCGAGAGTTGCCTGCATTCAAGATAGGATATCTGGTTGAAAATGTGAAAGTCCTCCCGGATAAAACCGCCTATAGAGTAGTGGATATTTCGGACCCCGCCACAGGCGCCTCGCTTTACCACCTTGACACGAGCAGCCATCCATGGCGCGCCGGACTTCTTTTTGCCGATGCCGCATTTTTTTTGCTGACAGGCCTGCTCGTTTTTAATAGAGAGCCAAAAGCGCCTATTCTTTCAGGATTCTTGTCGATTGCTGCCAGATGATTGGTTGCAGCCTGCCACCAGTCCGCGATACCACTGAAAAGTAACGCGGACTGGGGCAATGCATTGTTTCCTCAGTTGTTCGGGAACAACAGGTAGTACACCGCATAGGCCGTGGCAACGTCTGTCTCGGCCCAGAAACGGTGGAATCTGAATACGGGAGCCGACCCGGTTCCGGCGGCATACGCTGCGACCGTTGGATACTCCGGATCCGTTTCATACTGAGTCCGGATGCTGAGGAAGGTCGAGTTGGAGTTGATGGGATCGCCGTTCGGCATGGTTCCCGTCCAGCCTGAAGGAATGTAGATGGGGGTGGTGATCTGATTGTAGGTTGTGCCCGTCTCTGGAGTTGACACGCCAATGCTGTCGCGGTTCAACGTCCAAATATCTTGCAACAGCGTCTGCGCCAGAGTAAAGGATGGCATATCCTGCGCTCCTGCCCACTTTGCCGTGCCCGCACTGTAGTAGAGCAAGGCCTTGCAGAGTGAGCCTGTCACGCCGACATCCTGGCCGCTAGCCGTAATTGTCACCGACAGTCCTGAGTTGTAACTGACTCCCAGATCGCCAACTGTCCAATCCTGGTTCGTTGCACTCCAGTTGAGAGATGGCTGTCCGGTCCAGCTCAAGCTCGATGGGACTGAGTAGATGGTTGCGGTTGCCGTGGTATTGGCTTCGGCCCAGACAATCCAGGGATCCAAAACGATCTTGGCATCGGCATTGCCGGTTGCGTAATAGTACTCGGCGACACGCTCCATCGACCAAGCCTGAAAGCCGAACCATTGGTTGCTGGGCGGATTGTCGTAAGACGGCTCGGCGATATAGGACATTCCGTAGAATGTGCTGGTGCCGGTCGGAGGAGCAGCATACTGACCTCCCCAGGCGGTTTCAGCATTGTTGCTTCCGCCTCCCCAACTATTGGTTGCGCCGCCCGCGATCGCACCTTGCGACGACTGTAGCCAGCGATAAAACTGGATCATCCGTGAAAGCGTGGTGGTCCAATCCGCCTTGGCCGTGGGTGACTTGGGAGTAAGTGCGGAGTCGGTTGAAAGTGCATAGGCTGCCAATGGATTCTGGTAGCCGAAGTGGACGTCGCTCGATCCAATGCGCCATGCCCAGCTACCATCAGCCGGTAGCGCGCCGCCCCACGCGTAGTACCACGCCAATAGGTAAGCCGACGAGTTCTTGGTGCCATTTTCCACAGGGCAGGAGAGGCTCTGGCAACCTTGAGCTTTGAAGTACTTGTCAAAGAACGAGTAGCGCAGATAGTCGCCCAGTTCGGCGGCATTGGGAAGCAAAGCGGCAACGGTCGAGTTTCCGTTGGAGTATTGCTGTGCCCAGTACATCGCCTGGATGGCGCGCGCATCGGCATCGGGAGCGTCCGTGTACTTCCACTGCTGCGTCCACGGACCTGAAGTATATAGGCTCAGATAGCCGCTGCTGGCATTCCCGTACTTGAAGTTATCCCAGCAGGGTTGCGGAACCGTCAACCACACCGACTCCTGCGGCCCACGCTGATAGGTGTTGATGCAGGAGGGAGTTCCGATTCCATCCTCATTGATGCCGTAGCCATACCAGTTACTTGTGTCGATGATCCAATGCGCGCCATAGATGTTCGGCGTACCGTAGGTGGTGTTCAGTTCGGCTGCAATCGGATCGATGCCCGTAGTTACAGAGCTCGTCAGAGTAGAAGGATAGTCGCTGGGACTATCTCCTGTGGGCGCATAAGTTGCAGGAGAGCTGGGTTTGTAGCCGGCATTGGTCGGCTGTTCGGCCGCGCTGGGAATCATATAAGTCTGATAGCTGTTCCACGCGGTTTGCAGAGGTGTCCATGTTCCGGTGACGGCCCCATACAGCGACTCCAGCCAGAGATAGTAACTGTAAGTCTCAGAGACCGTCTCGTGGCCGTAGTCAGGAGCCTCGATAATCATGGTTTCCACCGAGTGATAAGGAATGCCCAGCGGGCTGAAATACCCGTTGGCTTGGGTAATATCGTTGTCATGCATCTGGATGAAGTAACCTTTGAAGGTTGAAGCCAGACCCGTGCCCACCGTAAGGCTGATGGTAGTGGTGGCCGGTGTCAGTGTGCCGGATGTTCCTGTAATCGTGACCGTGAAGGTTCCATTAGCAACTGTGGAAGCAGCTGTGAACGTAAGTACGCTAGTCGCGGTGGCTGGGTTGGTTGCAATCGCGACAACCACACCAGTAGGCTGGCCAGAAACAGCAAGCGTCACGGGGCCGGTGAAACCTCCCTCATCTGTCACTGTGATCGTGCTGGTCCCGGTACCTCCCGGAGCCACTGTAACAGTTGCGGGCAAAGCAGAAAGTGCAAACCCCGGTGTATTAGGGGTTATCGTGAATGAGACTGTGGTGGTTCTGGTCACGGTGCCAGAGGTTGCTGTGATGGTAATTGTGTACGTTCCGGGAGTTACAGAGCAGCCAA
>Ga0302140_10000607_pt1 | contig 46249 bp, 55 predicted proteins | sample I_Bog_E1_1_FD_202095 | JGI IMG/M metagenome (GOLD analysis project Ga0302140, IMG submission 202095) | Peat permafrost microbial communities from Stordalen Mire near Abisko, Sweden - I_Bog_E1_1 | ecosystem: Environmental > Terrestrial > Soil > Wetlands > Peat | place: Sweden: Abisko, Stordalen...
CCAATTTTGAATCTCCACTGTTGTCAGCACACCAATATTGCCCCGGTGTGCTCAAAGGCATTTGAGCGAGCCAATAGGTTGCAGCAGCATAACAAGAACCAGCTGTAGCAGAAGGAGCTGCTCCAGTCCAACTAACAGTTGCAATACCACTGGAACTTGCTGCACCAAGAAGTATTGTTTGAATACCTCCCTGATTGGTAGGATAACTACAAACATTAGCGTAGCTATTTGAGCTAGAAGCGGCATATATTTCAGCTTGTGCTCTTGTACCAGACATCTGTTCTTCAACAGCCGCATCCTTACCCTTGCTACGAGCTGTGCTCAAGCTGGCAAGAACGATGGCTGACAAGATACCAATAATAGCGATGACGACGAGCAATTCGATAAGTGTAAAACCTCGTGAATATTTTGTGAATTTCTTCATATTGTAATAACTAATAATAAACTAATAATAACCGATAATACTTAACCTCTTGGCGACCATTATAGCAAAGAATGCAAATCCATGTGTAAAGCCCTATCTGTGGATAACTACTGGGCTGAAGCGATATTGTAGATAGGGACGAGGACCGAAGCCACCAAAATTCCGACACCAAGACCAAGAAGAACAATCATGGCCGGCTCAATGAGATCCACCAAGTTATCCACTGCAGTGATGACTTCCCGTGAATAAAAAGCGGCCAAAGTCTTCAAAATAGCTCCAAGATCGCCGGATTCCTCGCCGACTTTCATCATTTGGATCATAATGCCCGGAATTTCTTTATTGCCAGAAAGAGCTTCGGAAACAGCTTTGCCGCCTTTGACGGACTCCACCGCATCAGCAAGAATTTTCTTATAAATCTGGTTATCAATGACCGACGACGTCAGCTCAATGGCTCTGATCATAGGAATACCGGACACAAGCATAGTATTCATATTGTCAGACAAGCGGGAGAGATAGAGCTTACGGTAGAGAGTGCTGATATAGGGAATGGATAATTTGAAGCGATCAAAAGCCATACTTCCTGCCGGTGTGTGAATATAGCGATAGGTGAAATAACCGACAATGACGAGGACAACAGCCAAAACAACGCCATAATGGACGATAAAATTCGATATACCGAGAATAATGGACGTATAAATAGGCAGAGCCTCCCCACTATCAGTTAAAATGGCGGCGATTTTTGGAATGACGATGGTAAACATGAGGATCATAACCGTAAACATGGTCACCACCACGAAAGCCGGATAAATGAGGGCACTGCGAGCCTTGGAAACAAGAGCATACGTGCGGTCGAGATAATCCGCCAAGAAAGCAAAAGTTTCATCAAGCTTGCCCGACTCCTCGCCGGCTTTGATCATGCTGATATAAAAATCGCTGAAGACTTTCGGATGTTTCTTCATGGCGTCGGAAATAGACGAACCGCTTTGGACATCGTCAGCGAGCTCGAGAAGATGACGACCGAGGACTTTGTTGTCCGCTTCGGCACCCAAGAGCCGGAATATGCGCATGGCGGAAACTTGAGCACCGAAAAGGGTCGAGAGCTGTCGCGAGAGAATAACAATGTCCTTGTTGGAAACATGCTCGAGCCACTTGATATTCATATTGAGAACGCCGCCGCCCTTCCCCGCTTCATGAATGGATACTATGGTCAGCCCACGACGCTGAAGACCGGAAATGGCGCTGTCCACATTGACTGCATCTATGGCTCCCGCCACTTCCTGACCTTTTTCGTCGACTGTTTTGTAATTAAATAGCATTTTTTTGTATTGTGAGTATCTTTACATCATCCGCTCTAGATTCTTCGGATTGAGCGAATTCAAATACGCATTCTCGACGCTGATGTCGCCGCGACGGACAAGCTCGGCTAATGAACGGTTCATATCGATCATACCTTCGCCCGATGATGTCTCGATGACAGTATCTACTTCATGAGTACGTCGCTCACGGATAAGATTGGCTACGGCGTTATTGTTGATAAGAAGCTCGTATGCCGGTATGAGGCCGCCGGAAATACGCGGAATGAGCCGTTGGGAAAATATACCGGTCAGCGAGCCGGCCAACTGGACACGAATCTGGTCTTGCTGGTTGGGAGGAAAAGCATCAATGATTCTGTTGATGGTCTGAGCAGCATTGTTGGTATGGAGAGTGGAGAAGATAAGGTGACCCGTCTCCGCCGCCGTCACTGCAGTGGACATAGTCTCATTATCGCGCATTTCGCCGACGAGGCAGACATTGATATCTTCACGAAACATGCTTACCATAGCACTATTAAACGTCGGCGTATCGGTCAGAACCTCACGCTGATCAATGATAGAAAGCTTAGATTCATACATGAATTCAATCGGATCTTCAATGGTCAGAATATGCTCGGCTCGGGTCTGGTTGATAATTTCAATCATAGAGGCAAGCGTGGTGGTCTTGCCTTGACCGATAGGACCGACAGCTAAGAAAAATCCTTGGCGTTTACGGGTGAAGGTCTCAAGAATAGGCGGCAAGTTGAGCTCAGCCAGACTAAAAATTTTCTTGGGAATGAGACGCAAGGCAATGGAGAGCATACCCTGCTTGTAGAAAATGTTGCCACGGAAGCGAACATCGGTAAAACTGTAGGAGAAATCAGCCTGCTTATCCCGATCGAGACGGGCCCTATTTTCAGGAGTGAGAAATTCATTAACAAAACTCTTCATATACTCCGCTGTCAGGACAGATTTCTTGGCCAGAGGAATGAGGCTCCCTGCCACCCGAACGAACGGATGCCTGCCTTCAGAAAGATGCAAATCCGAAGCCCCTTCCTTGAGGACCGTTGATAGGAGATCCTCAAGTTCCTTATCGTATTGACTATTATTTGCAACAGTTGTAGGTGTATCCATAGTATTTAAAATTTTATGTATGAGATTGTGCTGTACGTTCGGCGTAAATTTTCTCGACCTCGATCACGACTTCTGATGGCACCGCCATGGCTTTGACGATATAGCCGTCAACCTTGAGACTTCTGGCTGTATCAACGTCACTCAGAGCATTCTGGTTGGTCAACATGATTATTGTAGCATTTGGCACGATATTTTCCTTGCGGATAACGCCGATAAGATCAAGGCCAGTCAGCCCCGGCATGATATTGTCAACGAGAAGAATATCCGGAACAAAGCCGTCATGCAGTTTCTTCAAAGCTTCGTCACCAGAAAAAGCATAGCTCACCGTATAACCGCACTTGGTAAATTTCAAAGCGTACGTATCAAGGAGAAACTTATCATCATCAATGATGAAAACATTCAATTTCTTTTTTTCAGGGTTCATATTTGATAATAAAGCTAGACATGTTAAGTATACTAAAGTTTGTTCACTTCCTCAAACGGAATAATCTTCTGAAACGCCTTGATCAGAGCATCTTCTTTCATAGTAATCATACCTTTCTGTCGAAGAATGCGAGAAATTTCCAGTTCAGTCGGATTTTTCAAAATGGCAGTTTCGATGTCCTTATCCATTTTGAAGACTTCCCAAACAGCCATGCGACCACGCACACCTTTTGGACAATCAGGCGTCGGAGTAGCTTCGTAGACCACATCAGAAAAAGGAATTTCGCTTTTATACTGTGCCGGCAGATCGGCAAACTGTTTGTCAACCATAGCCCGGATACTACCTTCGATGGGAATAGGCTTGCCAGAGCCGGGACAAAGAGTCACCACGAGGCGTTGAGCAATAGCACAAATAAGAGTTGGCGCAATAAGGTACGGATCAACACCCATATCAATGAGACGAGGAATAACACCAGCGGCATTGTTAGTGTGGAGCGTAGAAAAAACCAAGTGACCAGTGAGCGCCGCCTGGACAGCGAGCTGGGCCGTCTCTTTATCACGGATCTCACCGACCATGATAATATCAGGGTCTTGACGCAAAGTAGTACGAAGGCCCGAAGCAAAGGTATAGCCGATTTCGGGATGGACTTGCGACTGGGTCACGCCGTCCATGTTGTATTCGATTGGATCTTCAAGGGAAAGAACGTTGTAACTCTCACGGTCAGTGGCATTGAGCATAGAATACAGCGTCGTCGATTTTCCGGAACCAGTCGGGCCAGTGATGAGAATAAGACCGTACGGTCTGTCAATAGCTTCAATAATATACTGATAACTTCTCTTGGAAAAACCAAGCTCTTCGATTTTTTTCACCCCTTTTTCCTGATCAAGAATACGCATTTCGACTTTTTCTCCATAAAAAGCGGGAAATGTCGAAACACGAAAGTCTATCTTTCTGCCGTCAATACGCGCCGAAAATCGCCCATCTTGAGGCTTTCTTTTCTCATCGAGCTTCATATTCGAGAGTACTTTGATGCGAGCGACAACAGCATCATGCACCTGCGGCGGCAAAATGAGGCTGGTGTTGAGAATACCGTCCACACGGAAACGGACGCGAACTTTATCGCGCATACACTCGATGTGGACGTCGGAAGCATTGCCTTCGGTAGCATAACGAACGATAGTTGCTACAATCTTAACCACTGGAGCGTCTTCGATGATGAAGGCATTGCTTTTTTCATCGGTTTTTTTCTGTTTGAGATCAACACCGGAATCAACATCAACTGATAGGACACTCTCGAGCTCATTCAGAGCTTTCGATACTTCCCCCGATATGCCTTTGTATGCTTCGAGAACCTTATTAAAATCTTCTTGGGTAATGAGAAAAATCTTGTAAGGAATATTGTTCTTCGAAGCTACAAAGTTCAATGCATCGCGAGCCTCAATATTATCCGGATCAACAATGCCGACCTCGAGCGTACCGTCCTTGAAGCCGATGGGGGCGAATTTATACTGAGCCGCCACATCCTCACGAATATAATCAAGAACATCAAACGGCACGCTTGTATCACCAAGATGTCTTGTAGGAATATTAAGCAATTCTCCGCGAGCTTCAAGGATATCCTCCGGTTCGACTCCACGAGCGGTCAGAGCCTGATCCATAGAAACACCACCGCTATTCGTCATCCGTTTCAATTCGGCTACATCATCTTCTTTGATGAGTTTCTTTTTGATGAGAATGTCAAGAATGGTCATAGAAAAACTATATTAATGCTTCGCAGTGGAGGTGGCAGTCAAAGTGGTAGGAGCCGGAACCGAAATGACTGAACCGTTAAGCGGTAAGAAAGGATTGCTCTTACCGACAGGTTCGGAAGGAATAGTAACGCTGAAATCAGTGAGAGACTCATAGACCGATGTTTGGAAAAACGATGTGTCTATATTCAAGCCCTTGATTTCGGAAAGGAGAGAAAGGACATTGGAACCGACTGAACCGTCACCATTAGCTCCGGCAGTAGTCAAGGTCAACGAAGAATCAGGACTAGCCGGTGCAGTATTGCTCGCGTTATAGAAATAATAACCGACGGCGCAAACGACGATGAGGATACCGATGATAGCGGGCATTTTTGATGATGATTGCATATATTTATTGACTAAGCCAATAGGTCTGCAACTGCATGGAATAATTGTACGTACCGGTCGGGTTGGCTGTAACACTCATACTGGAAATATCGAGAACACGCATGCTCGACTCTACATCCTTCATAAAGGAGAGGAAATTGGCATACGATGAACTGAAACCGAACGATACGGAAACGGAATTGACGGTATCAGAGGAAGGATTGATTACGGAATTGGCGTTAGAGCTAGCTCCGCTACCGCCTCCACCAGCACTACCACTGCCGTCAGCACTCGTTGAAAGACCTTGAAGAATAATACCGTGACGGGAAGCAATATTATTCATATCAATGATCAAACGAACATTATCAATATTGTCAGGAAGGATTTTATTGAGATTAGCCTTTTCTTGATCGGTCAGCGTATTGTAGGTAGCCAAGACCTTATCGCGCTCAGCAATAAGCTGTTGGGAATTTTGGATAGCCATTAAATAACTGGCATTGCTTACTTGAATAGACTTCATACCCTGAATTTCACTATTGGTATAGGTGAAAAAAAGACCAACAGCGAGGATGATGAGGATGAGTGAGGTAATGTTTTTCATAGAGTGATAATGTATGGAAAATTACTGGCTGGCGGAATTGGAAATATTTGAACTTCCACCGAGTGCGGCGGCCAAGACCTTACTATAGATAATATTGGAAGGGTCAAGCTCTGCGCTAAAAGAAAAATTAACATTGCCGTTCTCATTGAGACCAAGTCCCGAGAGCACTGGATTCTTCACCGAGATATTCTCGCCATACTGCACTGATGAGCCAAAGACATCAGACTGAAAAGCGATAGCACTGTAGCTTGTACCAACACCAGACATCGTCAGATTAATGTAATTGTTTGAAGCTGTCGGTGCAGTGTACGACAAACTGCTGAAGCTGACATCCTGTGCAGTCAAGCCACCAATGATGCCAAAGATAGCATCAGGAGCAAGATGATTGGCCAGGAGACTTTTAGCAAAATTTATTTTCATACTGGCCCGATCAAGCGTACTGATGAGAGCAGGATTGAATTCATTTTCGTTGGTCGTAAGGGTAGCCTGATACTGTTTACCGGTATTGACCAAAACACCCATCCAGATGTAGGAAAAAATTGCTCCCGCCACCGAAATAATAAAGACGATAATAGCAAAGAGGCTAAACAACCCCCCGGAACCAGACGAGGAATGGACTCGACTGGTCGTACCGGCAGTGATAGGTCTCTTGGGAATGAACGATGTTTGAAATTTAGTCTCCATAATATAATGAACAAAATAATGAAAATGAAGTTTTATTCCCCTTTATTATATATCTCTAGTGCAATTCCGACAAGCGGCGTAAAGCAATACCAATAGCTACAGCAAACTCAGGTCCTGCCAATTTGAGCTGTTCATTAAAAATAGCCGGCGTTTCCATCTTGTCGAAGGGGTTGGCGTAGACAATTTCAGTTTGAAAACTGATTTTAGCCAGATCGGTAAAGCCTTTGAGCAAGACTCCGCCGCCGGTCAGAATGATCTTAGCTACATTTCTGTTGGACTTTTTCTGATAATTCGACAGAACGGTATTGGCCTCGTAAAAGATATAATCGAGATTAACCGTAATAATCTCATGGAGATCCTTGTGTTCCGAGCCACTCGACAAGCCGTAGACTCGTTTCATATTTTCCGCTGATTCGACGGTTGTACTCAAGGATTTTGAAATAGCCAGAGTGATATCCTGCGAACCTTTGTTAATGATATGCGATGCCCGTAAGATACCGCGCTCAATGATATAGAGCTTGGTGGCTTGAGCACCCATATCGAGAATCATTATGGTCTGAATACCTTGCTCAATCGAGGCACGGATAGCACCAAAAACTTCTATTTCATAGAATGCAGGCGATAAACCTGATTCGGACATGATTTCCTGATACTTAGCAATGTATTCATTGTGAATAGCTACTACAAGAATATCCTGACCACCGACGTTTCTCTTTTGACTGACATCCGCACTGCCGGCTGTGGCAGTTTTTTTATCTTCAGTGCCATCCCCTTCGGATGGATAATTATCCTCGCGTGGTATAGGCGACCAATCAAGAAGAACTTCATTCATGGGCACAGGAATATATTTACGCGCTTCGAGAGAAACCACTTCGGCCATCTGCTTCTCGGCAACCGGCGGAATAGTGATGAAGGAAATAAGACTTGAGGATAATGGCAAAGCTGAACCACAGAGAGTGCTCGTGGTCTTAGCTTCGCGGAGAATGTCTTTCAAAGCCTCGGCCAATTTCTCCGGAGGAAGATTGGTAGCTCGGCCAATTTCGGTCCCTGCATAGGGCCCTAAAGCAAGCTCTCCGTACGTCTTGAGTACTGCTCGACCATGTTTTTTCTTTATTTCCACCACTTTGATGGCAGACGCACCAATATCTATACCCAAGACGCTTTGAGCTTTCTTGCTGAATATAGAACCCAGAGAATCTAGAAATGACATAACGTCATTATACCACCAAAGATGAGTATAATAGAAGGCAATGGATTACAAACGAACATACGTCACTCATATAGGAAAATTTTTACGTGGCATTTCGCATATGCTTTTTCCTATACGGAATCGTTTTAATTTCAGAGAAATAAGGCCTGAGGAACTTTTCAAAAGCCTGCCGAGATCAAAAAACCTCTCCGGCGCCACCGCTTTGACTGATAGACAAAAAATATATGCCGTTCTATCGTACAAAAATAGAATAACTCGATTGCTTATTTGGAATATAAAATACAAAAGAGACCGACATGCACTCATCTGCGCCGGTTATATTCTCTATCATGTCCTTATAGAAATGATTACCGAAAAGACAAGCGAAACGATAAATATGCCGCCATTCATTATTATTCCCATGCCGATATCTCGCGCTCGCCGACACGAACGTGGTTATAATCAATGTGAGCTTATGATCAAAGCTCTATTGCAGTACGATACCGGAAAAAATCTGCGGATGAGAAGTGATATTCTTGGTAAGAAAAAGAACATCAAAAAACAGACATTCAAGAATCGTCAAGAAAGACTTGCTCCTAAGGAAGGAGTATTTGAAGTAACTATTTCGCCTGCCACACTACACGAAATGAAGACTAAGTTAATCTTTGTTCTCGACGATGTCATCACCACTGGTAGCACCATGCAGGCGGCTATTGACTGTCTTTACCACGCCGGATTGAGAAATGTGTACGGTATCAGTCTCGCTCACTGATAACTCGGCGGTTGCTCAACTATACCAAATATATGGTTATTGTACCTTGCTAAAGCGTACATGAGCGACGATAAACGGTTCATAAAAGCCATAGTCATCGGTGCAAGAGTGATTTCCTTTGCTTCGACAGCGGCTATAAGGCGACGTTCGGCTGTACGGGCAAGTGTACGAGAAATATCGAACAACGCGGCAAGCTCGGTGCCACCTGAAATGAAAAAAGTCTTGATACGTGGCATATCCTTTTCCATAGCATCAATCATAGCTTCCATTTCGGTCACTTTGTCATGACTAATTTTCTTATCTGCTCCGGCCACTTCAGCCTGAACCAAAAACAAGCAATTTTGTATCCAATGAATAATATCCTTTGGCAATTCCGCTTTGATCATCCATGTAACATCGGCCGACTTGATCTTAACCAAACCAAGAAAAGAATTGAGTTCGTCTAAAGCTCCGAGTGATTCAGTCTGGCTTGAGCTTTTTGATTTACGCTCATCGGGAGCTGATTTGAAATCTTTAGTGGTGCCAGTATCGCCTTTTCGAGTATATAACATAGCATAAGTATACGATACTATTTAATGATAGTCCTGTTTGCCACTGATAATCTCATGGTATTGACTTTACTGAATAAGGTGTAAAATTTCGAGTAGAATGGGATTTCAGATGGTCGCCGTCGGCGATTATGAAAGACCAAGAAAAACCAAAGACTGTACATCATAACATATGAAAAAGTTAATCGGCTCAGGAATGCTGGCGGCGTTAGCGCTGTCGGCACTTTCTCCCTCACTCGTCAAGGCAAACACGTATAACTATGACCTCAAGTTCACGGAAACGGATGGAAACGGAAACAGTGCGGCCAACGGACAGCTCGACATCGTCGGTGACCATGCTGTCGCTGGCTACCTTGATGTTACGGCAGGAGCTGCTCAGGGAACATATTCTCTGTATACGTGGGCCGGAGGAGGCATCTCCAGTGTTCGGGTTACTGGTGGCACGGACTTGATTGTTGACAACGCCGTCACCGTCGGGGGAAATCCTTTCCTCGACATATATGGATTGGCGTTTACATCGCCCGGCAATACTGAGGGCATCGACTTCTCGCTTGATTCCGGAACTACCTACAACCTCGGCGGTTTCGGTACCTCCGGATATTACGTGCCGAATGCGAACGGGAATGCGACCTTGACAGCTGTTCCGGAAACATCGGGCAACATTGGTGCTCCTCGGCTTTAGTTCCTGTGCGCTCATCGGTGTTCGGCGCCGGTTGACTTGTTAACCAATTGCTTCGACCCCAAAGAGGTTTCATTTTATGAATCACAAGCTTCGCATGTTTCTCTTATTGAGAGCATGGGGGCTTTTTTGTTTGTAGTAGGTAAATTTATTCTATTTTTTAATTTTTATTAAAATCAAACATATGATTATGGCAACAATAGAGATTCCAAACATAATCCAAGAGTATGAAATTGCATGTTGCTTTTGAACAATCTTCCAGACATTTATTATGCTCATTAAACCAATTCCTACCCAAAAACTAATAGCCCACTCCAATTGTCTTTTGTTTTTTATCATTTTTTGTCCTTATCTTACAATAAAATATTGTATTTTCATATTCTACGTATACCAGTTTAATTATAGCCAGTGTAACTATTTGGCTTGTCTTCCGTCTTTACATAGTTGACTTATTATGTTTGTTTAATTTTAATTTACTTATCATGCTTATAACTATTGCAGTAATTCTTTTGATTTTGTGGGCGCTTGGTTTGGTCACTTCCTATACAATAGGTGGCTTTATTTACATTCTACTCGTCGTAGCGATAATCTTAGTATTGATAAGAATTATCCAAGGGAAAAATCCGCTTTAATAAAAACCGGGTGATACTAAAGGTCAAAATATAAATGGATTCTCTATAGCAAAACCTTAGTTTAGTATCATCTATCAGTCGTTTAGGATTGAATATGATGCATACGTCTTCGTACGATTGTATACTCTATCCATATTAAGTACACCACGATGAGATCGAGGATAGTTATAATTACAATGAGCATAGAATGCCCAACGATAATCTCATAAATTTGATAGACAATAAATAAACCCATTACCACCAATGATGCAGGATATGCCCACAGTTGGTTCTTCCACAGTGCTATCACAAGTCCGAGCTTGATGATACCGCGCGTGAGGAGATACAAACCGATAATCGCTGTAGCACTGACAGAAAACTGCTGGGCCAATTGCAACGAATGGGTGGCAATAAAATCTCCCGGTTCTTCCAAAAGTTCGTCCCGTGACATTGAAACAACGGTACCGATGAGAAATGTCGGAATGGTGAGCACTAAAATTCCGCTGATCGTCTCGATAAGTGAGACTGCGCCTTTAAGAAAAACGCCGATGCGGAAAAACCAGTAGATTCTTCTTTCTGAGTCTTGTTTATGAGAATATTCCACACTAAAAGTCTACCACGTTCGAACTGATTTAACAGCTTAAACAAAAGATATTTGTATAATAATTCCCATAAGGGTCAGTATCCAAATTTTATTATAAGTATCCTCGAAGATCGGGAATATATGGAGTTGTTATATGCCATTAATCAACATATATATACACCTCCGGTATCTCCTTCAAGATTTGGGCCGGTTCTTCACCGAGTGACACATTATTTTCGTGGAGACGATCAATAGCAGTCTTTTTCGTAACATTGGACACAAACATATAGGCAATGTCGATCTGTCTCAAGACGGGAAACGTAAGGGAGATCCGAGTGAAGAGCTTACTTTCGTATCCAGCCGTCAACAACGTCTCCTCAGCGACCGCTGGTGAGTGCGGCAATATACCAGCGATATGACCATCGGCACCCATGCCGAATTGACCGATGATGACATCAGTATATGTCAGTATCTTTCGTATGGTCTCGCCAAATCTGACGACCGTTTCTGTGAGTGATGAACCATCGAGAATAGGATACGCTTTGATACCCGCAAAATTGACACCTGTATCATGGAGCTGTTTCCAGTTTGAATCGGGATGGCCAACAGGACCATAACGCTCATCGGTAAGAGTAATTGTCAGATTTCCCAACGAAGTCGCTGGAACAGTACCACGGATAATATTTATTGCTTCAGCCGTAATGGGAATATTTGACCCACCAGGGACAAGCCATAGAACTTTATTACCTTTATTTAAAAAGGAAATGACTTTTTCAGCCAATGCTTGTGTCCCCTCTTTGTGATCAGGTACCGTGATGAATTGCATATGAAGAAGTATATCAGAAAGTTCGATTTCCATCAGTGTGCAATTTGCTGAATTCAATAAGTAATTGCAACACCAGTACGCTTTAATAATTGCGGTGTCATTCCGCCATGTCGCTTCCCCTCTTTCAAACTCGGTTCATTTTTTAAATAAAAAAACGAGAACAATCATAGTGACAGAACCCTTTTGTTGATTTTCCATACCCAAAGTATACAAAGTTCGAACTAAGAAAACCTTTGACTATCAATGATAATCCTGCTTACCATCCAAAATAGATCGAGCTTCTTGAACTGCCTCTGCTCCATTCATATCTCCTTTCGTAAGCTTATCTACTATCTGATCAAGTAAGAAAAATTCGCTGTCATTGGCACCCATCGCCGCAATACGTTGTCGGATTTCAGCTATAGTAGCGAAGGTACTTTCGATACTAACTGGTGCTACGAAAGTTTCGGTTTGCATAATGTCTAGTATATCATACGGATGAGGTAGAATAATATATCCGAGAAAATCAACACCTTGGGACATCTTGCGGAGTATAATCTTGCGCGGATGGATTTCAAGAAGAAGATTTTCCTTGCAAAACTGGCGCATATTTTCCACGCAACCCCCAAGATATTCCCTCGATTCGGCGATAATGCCAAAGTCTTCGCAGTATCGGACATAACATACGGCTTTCATCTCCCGCTTTACATATTGATCGAGCTCGTTTAAGTATACGTTAGAAAAAAGCTGGCTCGTGTACTGGACCCCTTTCCTGTCTGTCGGATCGCTCATGGGACATGCCATCCAGCTCAATGGCCAGTATAGGCGACAAGGTTGTCTTATCACATAGAACGAAATCAACCGACTTCTCGTCAATGTGCCTAATGCCCCGTACCAGTTCTGACCGACAACCTTATGGTCGAGGATGGACGGTAGATGAATCTGCGGAAAAATATCATATTTATCGCCGACTGCCTTGACGAGAGCATCGAAACATATTTTTTCGGATTGTGTCATCACGCATCCTTTTTTCCTATACTCATATTCGTGTCTGCGCCGTCGTTTTTCAAGCCATGCCTCGGCGAAGAAAAAAGCGATGATGATTACTACGGCGATAACAGCAATCCAAATGTTCATATATACTGAATTTGATCAATTTGCAATATGTTGATTTCTCTATAGAGTTATGGGGAATTCGTCGCAGTACAATCTGCAGACATTTTATAATTAAATTTTAGATACAAGTTCCGTTATATCCGAATGTGGTGTAGTTCACTGAAGATTTTGAAGATGTAGATTTTCCAGTTGAATCGACACAGAAATATCCAGAAGGCCACGTAAAAGAAAGTGACGGTCCAGAAGGGACGAGTTCAGAATAAATGGCGTAGGAAGTAATGGAACCGCTACTAAAACAGACCGATGGGTTTACGGTTACGAGCATACTTACACCAGGTGCGACCGAGCCAACATTCTCCAAGGTTCCGCCGTTTGTGTTTGTTATATTGTTTATCATTTTTATCACGTTAGCGTTGCTTGAAACCGCATTACATAAACCATTCGGACCAGAGGTGAGATCAGCTCCGTAGCTTCCATCGGAGGATTTATCAATTTCAAGTTGATTACGTATTTGAAGGGCTTCTAGGGTTATACTGCTATTTTGTCCGCTGATTCGTGCGGTAACAAGGAAAGCTAAAATAACTGAAGAGAGAAGGCCAATTATCGAAATGACCACAAGAAGTTCGATGAGAGTAAATCCTTTTTTGCTTTTTATTGATATTTTCATGTTGATCAAACAATGTCTGGTTAGATATATTAATAATACCCTTAAAGCGATTATAGACAAATTTGTTATAAGCTATATGGTAGCACTAATTTTTAATCGAGGCATTACAACAGCCAAATACTGCAATTCTCTTTCCAATTCCTTCCAATCAACGTCTCTGAACTGGTTCTGAATACGTCCAACTTGGGGAGTGGAATTTATTTTTTTATAAATTTTAGTCATACTTTAATGGTCTTTTTTGATTTTAAAGCACATCAGTCTTGAACTTAAATCGACCTACTAGGTCACATATTTAGACTTCTGTCAATGGGGTGACTAGAGAGAATCGAACTCTCGACACCTCTGCCACAGAGAGGAGTTTTACCACTAAACTATAGCCACCATGTGCTGAATGGCAGGCATATGCCCGAGATATTTTTTGATCGATGACGGTAATATCTGTGCATATCCCTGTCTTTCAGTGTGCTCGGGAGAGGATTCGAACCTCCATAGGATTGCTCCCGCTACCACCTCAAGGTAGTGCGTCTAGCCAGTTTCGCCACCCGAGCATATATACAGGAAGAACCTGTGCCTTTATTTTACTTTGTTTCAACAGTTTCGGCTACTGCGGTATGATCGACTACAGAAGCCGTGGAAGCAGTAACCGAAGCATTGTGCTTCGTATCGGTATTCTGACTAGGCTCGAGCGCGAGCATCTTGCGCATATTGTGACGGATTTCTTTGGCGGCTTTATCGCGGATGTAGTAGAGTTTGGCACGGCGGACTTTCGAGCGGCGAATCATATCAATCTTATCAATAATAGGAGAATGAAGCGGATAAATCCTCTCAACACCCACACCATCGACGACTTTGCGGACAGTGAAGGTGGCACCAGCTTCGGAGCCATGCTTTCTCGCGAGAACAAGTCCTTCGAAGGCTTGGAGGCGAGTCTTATCTTTCTCACGGATTTTCTGCCATACGCGAATCGTATCCCCTGCCCGAAGGTCAAGGGTAGCACGGTCGGCAGTGTTGAGTGCATTAATGAGTTTGTTGGGCATTTTGGTTAAAATTCTGTTTTGATAACGCGATAGCAAATGTAGCATATGGGCCAGATTTTGGCAAATGTTTTTTCCTAGACAAAAAAATCCCCTAGCATCTTTAGCCAAGCAAATCACCCCCGTCATCACGAAGTTTGTGGTGACGGGACTTCTTTTTAAGCTTCCTCTACCAATACAGCTGTGCCGTAGGCGAGCACCTCCGTCACCCCATTCATCACCTCCGTCGCATCGTAACGCACGGAGATGACGGCATTACCACCCATGTCAGCGGCATGTTTAAGCATAATATCGAAAGCATCTTCGCGGGTCTTTTCGCAAAGGTTGGTAAGAATAGTGATATTGCCACCAAAAAGAGTCTGGATGCCGGCGCCAATATTGCCGACAATCGAACGCGATCGGACAATGATGCCGCGGGCGAGACCGAGATTTTTGATAATTTTGTGACCGGTCAGTTCAAGACCGGTGGTTGCCATGTTGTGATTGATCATGTGTATTATGTTGACGTATTAACTATTAATTACTTTCACATCTATATCTAGTTCCTTACATGCTTTTTTAAAATCGGCGGGCATGGGCGCAGTCGCCACGACGCGCTTGCCTTTCATATTCATAAACTCAACCGAGCTTGAATGAAGCGCCGGCCTGCCAAAACCGAGAGCACATTCGCGCTCGGCGGCATAGAGGTCGTCGCAGACGATGGGGTGATTGATGGCTTTAAAATGGACACGGATCTGATGAGTGCGGCCGGTCTTGGGTTCGACTTCGAGGAATGCGTAGCCGCCGCCTGCGCGTCTACCAGTGCCATCATCAAGGCCTTTCCTGCTCGCGAGGACCGTGTACCATGTTTCGGCTGGACGCATTTCACCGCGAGCGCCGCGTTGTGCCGAAAAGCGGCGAAAATCTTTTTTACTCCGACCAATAGGACGGTTGATCGTGCCATACTTGTCGGCAGGGTCGGCGAATTCGCCGTAGACGAAAGCAAGGTATTTTTTGCTAACGCTTCGGGCATGGAATTGTTCCTTGAGCGCGGCGTAGGCTTTTTGGTTTTTTGCTATGATAATGACGCCGGAGGTGCCACGGTCGAGGCGATGGACGATACCAGGTCGCTGGATGACCGTTGGCGCGATACGTTCGGGGGTAGTGGCGTCTTCTTCGTCTTCGGCGGGAGCGGCGGAAGAAGCGGCCGCAGGGTCGGCAACAACAGAAGCGATAGCAACCGCCTCTTCCCGAGGCCCAATAACGAGCGGCTCCCCTACTTTCGCCGTCTTCGGATAATTCTCGACCACCCAATCGGTGAGAAGCGGCTCAACCGTTTTTCCATCCGAATGCACGACCAAACCGGCCGGCTTGTTAACCGCAACAAAATCAGCGTCTTCATAGAGGATGTCTATCTTGGGGAGTTTGAGTAAGTTTTTTTGGGGAGTTTTTTTCATTATAATTTCATTTAGCCTGGCGTTTGAGACCTTCAATCCAGCCTAGAATCTTTAAAAGCAGTTCGATATCATTAATACCCACGTCCAATGTACCATACGGGAGGGTTGTTCGTACATTTTTTGAACTTTTGCTTTTTATTGCGTATGTTTTATAAAATTGCAAAAGCGGCAAACCAGTGACGTTTGACCAATATTTTTCTGCCTCGCCAACTGCCGCGACAGAGTGTATATGAATGTGTGCTCGAAACTTTTCCGCAGGAATATAGCAAATTTCCTTGAAAAATCTCATGCACATCATAATTACCGTCGGATCGCTGTTACTCACATGCACCGCACCTTTCATTGTTTTCGAACCCTCGCCCCAATAAAGTCCGAGTCCGATCATCTTGAGACTCTTGAGATCAATCTTTTTAATTGACTTCGCCGCCGCATCAATTTGGATGGATTTTTTTCTGGCTTCATTCGCAAGCCTACTTTGTCGTCTTTTTTCAATAACTTCAGGAAAATGACATTTCTTTCTGAGATACAGTTTTTGTGCTGGAGTGAGCCTGACATCGCGCACCCATGTACTGACACTTGATTGCGCAACGGATAACATCACCGCTATGTCTTTAACGGAATGCCCTTTTCGGCGAAGCGGTATTGATTTTTCTCTAAAATCGGTCTTCATGAATTATATATAATATATATGCTACTCACGTAAATCAATATTATGCAGCTTGAAAATTTATGTCGTATAGACTATGCTGTTCTCATGCGCCCTTAGCTCAGTTGGTAGAGCAATCCACTTACACTGGAAAGGTCGGGAGTTCGAGCCTCTCAGGGCGCACCCACAGTTACTTTTGGGTCAATTTGATATACAAATGGTTTAAAAAGAAAAAATAATAAACCAAGAGCATGACTTTAAATAAAAAGTGCGACAATGATATACAAACCAGTGAAAAAATGAGTCTAAGAGAACGGCAAGTAGAAGTAGTAGAAATTACTGCACAAAAACGCTTTCAACAATGGAAAAATTCTAATACCGTAAAAACTCTTAAGGTTTATAATGCTCCCATTGGTGAAGTTTGTGATGAGTGCAAGAAACACGTTGGGCGTATCGTAGCTGTAGTGGATGCTGAACTTGGCATTAATGTGCCACCGTTTAAGACTTGTAAGGATACAGTAGGATGTAGGTGTTTTTTTACGCCTTGCGAAATGACCCCAATTAGAGCTTGATTAGAGTAGTAATTCTTATTGTATCCCGCATTCCTTCTTCACCGCCGCCATATCTTCCGGCGCGAGCGCTAGGTCAGTCCCCTGATTGAGCGGATACATGATAGCTTGCGGATTGGTATAGCTGTGGCCGAGTCCAAGAGCGTGACCAAGCTCATGGGCGAGAACGCGGATGAGTTTGGTCCTGGTGCTGTATTGGAAAATATCAATGCGCTGACTGGAGGCGTCTGTGACATACTCCCCTTCATCAAATTCTTCGCCGGTTGATGATGCGAGAGAATTATATTGCGTTGATTCAGAATTAAGCAAAGCAACATATTTGTTGATAGTAGCGGCGGTGGAATTAATGGTATTGACCGTACCGTTGAGAGCATTTTGATCACCGGTAACAGCGGCGGCTTGGCTTTCGAGAGCGCTTTTCTCCTGGGTCAAGGTGGCATATTCTGCCACCGGAGCACCACCATGACTGTTCCAATAATCTACTGCCTGATTGTAATTATTCTGCTCTGTCTGGAAATCGGCGACCACAGTGGCGAGCGCCGCTTTTTCCTGCGTATATGCCGCACTCAAAGAATTATATTTCGCTTTGAGAGCGTTGTAGACCGACGTTTCATCGTCAATGGATGAACCGACGGCATTCATGGCATCAGTCGCCTGTTGGCGATAGTCGTAGATGAGATTCATTTTCAAATCATTTGAATATGACGAATCGGTGGCCGATCCATTGTCCGATCCCGAGCTTGAAGCAAATTCAAAAAACGTCCTACCAAAAGGCTTGTCCCAAATCTGGACGGCCTGATTGACGTCGTCCAGAAATTGCACTTTTGTCAAACCGAAACCGGAATCAAAAGTGCCGAGAGAATACATGATCGGCAATGAACAAGGTTCCGCGGGCGGTCCGGATATGACAGCGGTGCCAATAACATTGTGTGCGGTCTGGCTGAAATTGTGGACAACATTCTGGTCAAACTGAGTAATATCATCAATATGATTTTCAAAATAACCACGGCTAAAAATGACCACGAGAACAATACCGACAAGAGCAATGACATATTGTACAAGAGATTTTAAAATAGAAAACATCGGCGGCTTTTATTATGGGGTACAGATCATTGTGCTCCCGGAGGGAATCGAACCCCCATTAAGGCCTTAGAAGAGCCCTGTTCTATCCATTGAACTACGAGAGCAAAATACCTCACCTATATTATTGCCAACTTGACTATAGCAGATTACATGCCGAAATGAAAATTTCAGTATGATGTATCATCTTATTGAGCTGGCAGTTTTTTCACTGTGCTTGAGGCTTTTGACGGTTTCACTGAGGGAGTCGTATTTGTTGGTTTTGCTGGAACATCCACACTTACAGAACTTACCGAACCAGCCGTAAATTTTAGTGGCACCGCTGGATCGGACGGACCCGGATAAGTTACAGTAAAGACCGACATTTGGGCATTCTTCGACTGGAAAATACTAATGAGATTAGTCAAATCAGCGGTGTCAAGAATATCACTGGATGGGCTTGATGAAGTAACTGTCGTCGCTAATTGCCCTGCAGTATTTCCATCGGCATATATAGAAGAGAAAAGTCCGGCGCTTAGGCTCACCAAAATAAGAGCGACGATACAAGATATCCCGAGAACAATACCCCAATCAAAGTAAACATTATTACCGGCAACGGAAAAAGATTGAACTGCATTTTTTATTTTTTTTTGTAACATGATTTTATTTTACGATAAGTCCCACCATGTTGAATTCCACATCCCAGACTCCTCCACCGAGGGCATGGGCACTGACATTATCAATGGTCAGAGCGTACGGCATATCCTCGATGATATGCAGAGCTCGCATAGCTCCGGTCCATGGACCATTGATAGAAATATGCGCTTGGATACGACCAATCGTTCCAGCCGACGCCGAAGTGAGATCGTCAGCGGAAATAGAAGCGATTGAAACATTTGTTCCCGATTGTTTGGCCACACCTTCAATCTCTTCGATAAAATAAACCGTATTGTTGTCCGGAATAAGATAGGTTTGAATCAATGCCCGAGCGAGAGCGGTGGAAGAGAATACCGAAGCCACCGATTGTTCTTTGGTTATAGCCGTCTGTTCCTTTGCTACTTTATCAAAAGTGGCAGTGGTCTCTTTCGTCTCATTATGTACTTGCCCATCAATATAGAGAAAAGCCCCGAGACTCGCCACAAGAACGACGAAAGCTATACTGAGAGCTATATAGTGATGGGATGTCGGTTTCATAGTTATGTTATCATACCTTTATATTTACTGAACGCCTTGTATATTCATAGTAAAATTGATATTTGTATTCTCGGCCAAAGCGGACACGGGTAGTTCGACCTTTGTCAGGCGAGGATCATTCTCGAGATTTTGTTCAAAGGCTACCAAAATGTCGCGGGTAGCTGCCATTCCGCTTATAGAAATAGTGCTTGCATTCACCATGGCATGTGCAGAATCACTTCCAGCGCCTCCATCGGCATGCGACAAATCAAAATTGGTTAGTATCATGCCGGGTACTCGCCGTACAGAAATGTCTTCGATAAGTGAGGAAAAAAATAAACTGTCTTGAGTATCAGCCACAGCATGTATGACATTGTTGGCATCCCGCGCTTCCGCAAGAATTTTATTATTATTCTCCGTCTGCAACTCAATATCTATTTTCATCGCTTCATTGGAAGCATTTCTTCCTTCAATAAAAGAAAAAATATACGCAGGAAAAAGCGATATGATACCGATCCATACAGCCGCCGATAAAAAAAACAAAAAAAGAATACTCCAACGCAAACGATATTCGCACTCATTATGTCGTATTTCATTTTTTGGAAGAAGAGTTCTCATAATAGTATCAACAACGAACATACGGCAGTGCTAGTCCAGCAGCAATGGCATAGCCAAGAGAATCATCCGCGGTGATAACTGGTGTATGCTTTTCAGTAGAAAATGCATTCAACCATACATTGGCCGTAGAAACAGGGATTTTCATCTCCGCAGCTATATGTTCAACAACAGTAACCAAAGAGTTTGGAGCGGTTATGATAATGCGATTAATAGTCCTCGCGCCCACCTCGGATATAACCGTTCCAGATAAAGTCGGTTCCCCGTGATCAAGCCAATACCCAGCCACTTCTTTCATACCCTTACCAATACTATCCGCCGATTCGCTATCAATAGAAACGGTCACACTGAAGCATAATACTCCATGGTAGACAATATATATGCCTACCCTTTGGCGCGCGGTGGCATTGTTCATAGTATAGACAAGCATAATGGTCTCTTGCGAATCTCGCGGTACTATAGCCCGGGTCAGAGCCCGCGATTGCACTTCAAAGGAAGAGACGGTAATCCCGGATGATTTGAAAACTTGCAAGTACGTCTCGACGACTTTTGACGGAACAACAGAGACACTGGCGGAACAAGCAGAAGGAATGACGGTAAAATTGAAAATGGCATCGGCCGCCGCAAGCGGCACATTCTCCTCAAGTTTCGATTCGATGTTCTGGGCGATTTCTTTTTCATCGAGACTCGGGATTGCAGTGCGGAAAAGATACACTTTCGCTTCTGGCAGTGATGCTCGAGCACGAACAATGCCGTGTTTTTGGGCAATACCGGTCAGAGCGGCTGAAAGAGCGGTGATATTTTTGACATATCCGTCTTCGACGACGCCTTGCGGCAACGGCACACTGTCATACGCGCCAATCTCGAGCTCATCTCTATTTCGTCGACTACGTTTGAATTCGATACAATGAATAGCTGAATCAGAGATATCAATGCCCGCATACGGTATATTGATATATGCCGGCGGAGGAAAAATGCGGAAAAATGATTTTGAAAATGAAGAGCGACGTACCATATATGCCCAATATTATACTACACTTTTCTTTTGAAAAAATGATATACCGGCGGAATGCACGAGATGATAATGATAAGGATAATGATAGGTTCGATATAACCATAAGCGTGAGGAATGCTTGTGCCAAGGAAAAAGCCGGCGGCGGTGATAAGGATAGTCCAGCAAGCCGCTCCAGCTATGTTGTAGATGAAAAAAGTGCGGTACTTCATCTCGCCGACACCGGCCATGATTGGAACAAATGTTCTGACGATCGGTATAAATCGACCGAAAATGATGGCTCGACTTCCGTATCTTTCATAAAACATTTTTGCCTGCTCCGGATATTTCTTATTGAAAAATATTGAGCGTTCTTTGGTAAAAAGAGCCGGACCGACACGTTTACCGAAAATATAGCCGATATGATAACCAAGAAGAGCCGATATGAAAAGCCCGAGAAAAAGCCAGCCTGTCGGAATGAACCCTTGCGAAGCCAGAAAACCGGCAGTGAACAACAACGAATCGCCCGGCAGAAAAAAACCGAAGAAAAGCCCCGACTCGGAAAAAATAATGATAAAAATACCGACAAGACCGACAGTTTTAATAATGAGAACTGGGTCGGTGAGAAAATGGAAAAAGGACATGGAGATATTTTGTATGTGACCGATATAGTACGCCGAATTATCTGGCTTTCGTACCCGGAGGAATGCCGGGTGCTGGTTCGAGAAGTGAAAAAACGCCTTCTGAAAGAGATGTGGATGGTGTAGACGATGTATCTGTTGATACGGCTAATGTGGCTGATACGGCGAAAAGCATGCCGTCACTTACATATCCGCGGATTGTCCGTGGCTCAAGATTGGTCACAAACATGCATGTCTTGCCGACAAGTACCGTAGGGTCGGGAAAATGGAAAGCAATGCCGGAAATGATTTGACGCGGTACCAGTTTGCCCGAAGGATCGACCTCGCCGAAATCAACGGACAATTTGAGCAATTTGTCGGTATCGGCAATTTTCTCCGCCGAAATGATTTTCCCGGCGCGAATTTCCACTTTGGCAAAATCGTCATAGCTTATTTTATTTGTTTTTTCTATTTTCTCCGAGTTCATAAAAACACTATATCATGCAGGCGTATCTTTATCCACATTTTTATCTGGATGTTTTTCTAAATTTTTATCCAAAAAACTCTGGAGGATAAATGCCGCCGCCGTAGCATCAAGCATGTCTTTCTTCCCGCCAAGTTCCTCATCGAGCCGCTGCGCCTGCATACTGGTCATAAACTCCAGTTCAAGATAAACGGGTAACCTCGTCAGACCTTCAAGTTCTTTTTTCAAAGAAAGAATATCTTTCATAACTTTATTTGGCACACCCTTATAATCCCGCGACTCGCCGAGAATGATAGCCTGCGCGCCGTATTCGATGACACACTCCTTCACCTGTGCGACAAGTTTACCCCTCGTAACAAAGATTTTTTTAGGAAAGGCATATACTCCCCGCTCGTCAGAAACGGCAATACCTGTCCGTTTCGAGCCATAGTCAATGCCGAGGTATTTCATGTTGATATATTGTATCAGAAATCTGACTGCATGAAAGCAAAACTCCGCTTTCTGCGGAGTTTTGCTTTCATAACTAACTGAAGACCCAATCGCATCAATTTTTTATACAAAGGCCTGTATTTCCGTAGGAGTGCATATACGGGTGATATGCGGACAACTATCTGGTTTATCACGTTACTTGAGTGCAAGCTACATTTTTGTAAAATTCAACAAAAAACACCGATCAGCGATCGGTGTTTTTTGTTCTTTCCGTTACCTTACATTAATTAATTGACTGGAGTATTGTTTGGATAAGTACAATTTACTGATACCGTTTGATTATCGCTGGATGTCACCTGGACATACGATGAATCGTAGTGACCCATTAGATTTTGAGTACCATAAGTTTGAGTGCCTGGAACAGGATTAAGTGTCAAAGGAAGAAGAGGGTTATCAGGACTACCATTGGCAGCTTCATATGGAGCGTAAAATTGGTATATATAAGGACCAACTCCGCCTGTAATAGCACCTGATGTAGTAATTGACTTAAATCCACCTGGGGGTGGTTCTGCGGCATAACAAGCAAATGTATTAGCGGTTAAAGTAGCAGGTGTCGGCCCAATATAATAACCTATGACACTGATTGTAGTGTTCGGTACACTGGCGCCAAATGTTCCGCTACCTTCTCCGAAAGCATTCGGAACTTTGTAATAAAAACTATCATTGATAATCGGAAATATACCTTGCGCTCCTAACATGTTGAAGCCATCAGATAAACCCATAGAAAGTAAAGTATACGCAGGACTGCTGAGACTAGAACTTACGTCTATCTCTCCTGCAGTGGGAGACGGAATACTAACGCTATAGCCATATCCTTCAACTTGAAATATGACCGCTGATGCTGTCGCGGGTACTCCGAGACTAGACAAAGATACCCTCGTCCATGGCTCCCTCGTACCCTGAGGTATGCTTGCTACGACTATAGGATTTATAAAAACAAAACCATTCGAACTTCCCCCTGCCGGTGGTGTAGCCCAGCTTGCATTTCCACTCGCATCTGAAGTCAGGACTTTACCCGCAGCTTGGTTCCCATCCAAATACTGGAACGTCGAACCACTGTTCTTGCCCAAGATAAGGGATTGCAGGTATCCGATACCTTCGACATCGAGCATTGATGACTGCACGGTGCTCGTTCCCAAAGCCAATCCACCGGACTTGGCCTGATAGCTCGATCCGACATTGATCGGGGCATTACAGCCGGCAGTCGTAGAAGGACAGGTTGGCGGATTGCTCGGAGCTCCTGACCATGTCTGGGCCATGGCATACTGAAGGCCGAATGCGATGATGATAGCTCCAGCTCCTACCCCTATGGATGAAATGACTTTTTTGATGTTCATGGTAATGTTATTATTTGTTACTTTGTAATTTGGCTGACATTGCCCGTATCAGGGCCGCCTTCTCAGTGGGCCCTATGGCCGGCTTACTCTGCACCACTGACTGCATCTCGTTTATGTCCTGTGCCTTGGCTTGTGCTGTCAGAACATTATTTATAGGTTGTATTATGCCTATTTTCTTTCCTGGCTGGAGATAAATAATAAATATAATCGCAAGAATGGCGGCTATTATTACGAGACTTATGATGATCACCACCAAACGTGATTGACCCAGATGCTCACTCGGCGGCATAGTTTGTGTTGATACAGGTGGCATTGCATACATTATACAAGAAAATAAGCATGTATGCAGAGAGAAGATATTGATATAAGATGTGGATAACTCTCAAGCCTGAAAAAGACCGGCCACGTCTGCTATTGAACCGTATTTACAACGCTATTGAAAAACATGCGGAAAAATGTCAGTATCAATGATACGGATGGGTGCCAGAGCGGTCTAATGGAACAGTCTTGAAAACTGTCGTCCTCGTAAGGGGACCGTGAGTTCGAATCTCACCCCATCCGCCAAAAAAGGACAGTGTTAAAATTTGATTTAAAAATAACTCTTTTGATGTTTCAGAATCCATTCTTCAGAAAACCATCTTTTTCGCAATTCTCCAGCTAGGAAAAAGGAACCTGTAACAACTACAACATCATTCTCGACGGCTATCTTCAAAACATAACTTAACGCGTCATGTGCCTCCTCGATTAGTTCAAGAATAGTATCTTTTCGTTTGAATTTTTTTGAGAGAGACAGAAGAAAGCTAGCGGCGACAGATGTTCGTTCATTCATCTTTACTTGGGTAAAAACAACATGCATTGGGTACGGCATGGACAAGAGGGGCTCAAGAATGGCCTGATGGTCTTTTTTGCTATCTGCGATAGCCACAATCAAATATAATTTTCTAAATGAAAGTTTTTTAATATTTGAAATAGTGCTTCTGATTTTTGCTCGATTATGTGCCCCATCAAGAATTACAGTCGGCTTTTCCTGTATCATTTCAAAACGACATGGCAACTTCGTGCTTTGAATGCCTCTTACAACACATTCATCAGAAATACCGATCGATTTCGCAATTGCCTTCACTAATTCACGGTTATACGAAGAGTAGTCGGATTGACCTCGGACAGCATGAAAATCAACATTCATTTTTTTACAGATACCTTCAAATATATTTAATAAAGCCGGACGTTGTTCTGAAGTAAAAAAACAGCTTCCGGGCTTTATAATTCCAGCTTTATCTGTGGCAATTTCTCTGAGGGTATTTCCGAGAATTTCAGTATGATCATAATCAATATTGGTAATAGCAGTCACGATGGGATTAGTAATGATATTTGTTGCATCATATCGACCACCAAGACCAACTTCAAGAACAATCCACTCGCATCTCTGTTTCTTGAAATGCAACAATGCGATAGTGAAGAATAATTCAAAAGCGGATGGGCCACCAAACGGACCCTTCTGAGCTTTCAAAATGAATGGCTTCAGATATTCAACCAGATTTATAAATTCCTGAGGATCAATATAAAGATCATCAACTCTTATTTTTTCAATCGTCGTTGTGACATAAGGTGATGTAAAAAGACCCGTCCTCTTACCGGAAGCAACCAAAACTTCCTGAAGCATATGTGACACAGTTCCCTTGCCTGCAGTACCCGTAATATGAATATAAGAAAATCCTTTTTCTGGATTATTCAATAAATCTAAAAAATAATGAGTTCGGTTCAAGAAGAAACTCGGATCTTTTTTGTCAATACCGAAATTATTTCTCAAAGATGTATTTGAAAAACTCTCGACATACCGGACTGCTTCGTGATAATTCTCAATAACATCACACATGTGAATCAATTTTTATTATTTATCGCAACCTACTTTTTTGGGTTAGGAGTCGCCTTGAGCACCTTCGAGCAACATTCAATTGCCTTTTTACCGGATTCACATGAACAAAGTTCATCTTTACGACAACATACCCCAGCCATCTTCCCCGACCCGCACATACAAGGCTTATCCAAACCTTTCGCATCCATTATCATTTCCATGGTATTTAAGTAGTTAGTGATTTATAAATGATACAAAACGAAGCACATAGAATATAGCAGAAAAATATGAAAAGGAATACTACTGCGTAATAGAGTTAAATATCTTTAGAAAAACTTCACTTCCCTCTGTTGTATCGACAAAATTTTCTGGATGAAATTGAAAACCGTATAACAGTGTTAGAACTTAATTACTTGATAGGGATTTTTCAAAAATCAAAAAAATAATACTGTTTTGACTCAATAACTTGCAATATTTAAAATAAATAGTATAGTCTCAACAGTCTTCGCTGTTCACACGAATAGGCAGAGGGGTGTTGCCAGCGATGCAGTTGTTTGGCTATGTGAACAGCGATCCTCCTAGATTGCATCGCATATCTGAACGTATAGGTGGATACGTATACACCCTAACCACCAGCTCAGGCAACGCCAGTTGCCTGAGCTTTCTTTTATGCAAAATTCATACAAAAGAAAAGGCCGGAGGGGGTGAAAGTTGCTAGCAACTACACGCCCTCCGAGCCCGGTTTTGTTCCCGAAGGAACTTACAGTCAAGAGACTGCTTGTTTTTTGATGCCGACCTGGCATCTACCTCTGTCTGCACTGATTTTTCACTTGCCTAGGCCATGCCAGGAGTGAATTTCTCGATTAACTAACTGATATAGACTACACCCGGGCTTAATTACTGTCAAATTATATATCTCCTTGCATTCATAAATGGTGTATACTATAAGCATATGGAACCCCTTATCGAATGGAACGCCCCCGAACACTATTATTATAAAAGAAGCGCTGATTGGTATTGGGCGGTTGGTATTATTGCGGCCACGTGCGCAGTCTTGGCTTTTATTTTTAGCGACGTCATCTTTGGCATCTTAATCGCTGTGGCCGCACTTGCCCTGTGCCTCCACGCTTCTATTCCGCCGCGAATGATCCGCTATCAGGTCAATGATCGCGGCATCATGGTGGATGACGTACTCTATCCATTCCTGACCTTACATTCCTTTTGGATAGAACATGACCATCCCGAGCCGAAGATTCTTATCAAGTCGCAAAAATTCTTCATGCCGTTCATCACCATGCCGATTGACGAAGTCAATCCCGAAGATGTCCGCACCATCCTCTTGCACTATATCGCGGAAACAGAACATCTCGAACCGTTGTCGCTCAAAGTACTCGAAGTCATGGGTTTCTGATTTTGAGTAAAAAAACTGCAAAATTTGTAAAAGTCCGAAATCGTGGTACTGTAAACGACACGCTCTTGTCGTTCAATGGATAGGACACTCCCCTGCGAAGGGAGAAATGCAGGTTCGATTCCTGCCAGGAGCACACGCTAGTGCTAAGTCAAGTGACCTAGCAACCCTATGACTCAGGCAGTTGAAAATCGTCTGCGTCAAGGTTCAGTTAAAACAAAATATCACTCAAATTTTGAGTGATATTTTGTTGTATACAGCTCACATTGTCTATTTGTAAAATATACGTTAAAGTAAAGCCACTATGAAATGCCCACAATGCAAAACGGTAGACTTAACAGAGTATGATATTAACGACGTAAAAATTCATGCCTGCTATACATGCCACGGTTTTTGGTTTGCAAAAAAAGAGCTTGAAAAAGTAAAGGATGAAATACCCCAAGATGCTTGGTTTGATCTTGATATTTGGGAGGATAAAGAAAAGACCGTTGCCAAACAGAACACCAAGCTTTGTCCAGTGTGTAGTGTAGCCCTGTACTCTCTTGATTGGGATAATTCTCATGTCGTCATCGATATCTGTAAAAAATGCAACGGCGTCTGGCTTGAACATGGCGAATTTAAAAATGTGATGGACTACATAAGAAATGAGGCTGATGTTGATATTTTATATAAATACAAACAAACTCTGGAAAAGAAACTCGAGGAAGTTTTCGACGGTAAAGAAAAACCTCTACTTAGTGAAATCCACGACGTGTTCACGTTTATGAATATGTTCAATTACAGAATTATGGTCATGGAACCGGATCTAGGAAAAATGCTCGTCAATATTCCTGTAGGACTATAAAAACATGTCTAATTTATTCTGGTCAATATGGTCAGTTACGAATTCTCTTAAATTTTGGGTAGTTTTATTGGTGATTTTTTTCGCAAGTCTTATCTTCAGATTTTACTTTTCCAAGCGACTACTTAATAAAGTGGGGAATGATCCGCTATTGCCGCGCGTTAAGGAAATGCTTTCGGGAAAGCTGATACAGCGCAAAGAACTCATGGAGGTCAAGAACAAGCTTTTGGTAGAAGGTGTCGAACAAAAAAGAGTCGGCCGATTGATCGGTGCCGCCGTCACATCTAAAGTCCGTAAATTTCCAGTTTGGTTGATCGTAGCGATGGTGCTGATATTGGTGATTGAAATTTTTCGCGCACATAGCTTGCCCTCAAGCTCCATAGTTACTCCTGTTGGTCCAACCGTGTATAACAATATGGCGCAAGGATATGAAATTACATTGCCTCAAAATTGGGTAGGGATAAAAAGTTCAAAGTCTCCGAATTCAATTTATTTTGGAAATCAAAACCCAACATCTGACCCTATTGGAATTGAAATACGGACGACCAAGACGCAGCAGGATATTTCAAGCTCTACTATCCAACAGCAAATTGTACAGTCGGTTTACACAAGCCTCGTAGCACAAAATCAGACCACCAATATCTCTGAAGATCTTACCTCGCAACCTCCTTATGTTGAATACGCAAGCACGACATCGGCTTACGGCAAAGTTTATTCTCGTCGACAATATTTTTTTGGTAATGGAATGATCTATGACGTATTAACAGCCGCACCAGAGAATGAATGGGCAATAGCGACATCAGAAGCAGATCCGGTTATTGCGACTTTTAAAATTGATACCAATTAACTCTCGACCACACAGGCAGTCAAAAAAACGCCTCTGTCATTCCTTCAACCAATACCAGAACTGACTCTCCACCTCTCGTCTAAATTCATACGCATCGGCATGAGAAAGGACACCGAGATATGAATGCAACGATCCGAACAGAGTCGCTTCATTGATTTCTCCACTTTTGAATCTGCCGACCTGTTCCCGTAATTTTTTCATCATTCGCTTCTTAGTTTTCGTCCTGACAAGGATATGATATGGTAATACGACATAGCCGAGGAAATCGATGCCCTGGGTACATGAGCGTATTTCAACTTTTCGAGGATGGAGTTCAAGAAGCAGTTTCTTTTTCAAAAATGTCCTAACCAAAGGTAATATTTTTTGCAAATAATCGATACTATCCGAAACAATGACAAAGTCGTCCGTATACCGCGCGTAATGTTTAACCTTAAGCTCATGCTTCATAAACTGATCAAACTCGTTCATATAAACATTGGCGAAAAGCTGGGAGGTAAGGTTTCCTATGGGTATTCCTCTCCGGCGCGGAGCGCCGAGTACTCTCTCTCTCTCTCTCTCTCTCTCTCTCTCGTACTGCTGACCGAATAACTTTCGATGATTTCCTTAAGAAGAGACTGAGTCTCGGTATCTTTCACTTTTGCATTGATGATTTCCAAAAGTATATTGTGGTCGACACTGTCGAAAAATTTCTGAACGTCACATTTAAGGACGAAACATGGACGAGTGTAATTGGCACTGATTTTTCTGACAGTGTCTCGAAGATACAGCATTCCTTTGTGAGTGCCTTTGCCGATTCTGCACGAAAACGATGTGGAGATGAAAGTAGGCTCAAATATGGGATTCAATATTTTAAACACTGCGTGATGAAGAACTCTGTCACGGACGGTCGCTTTGTAAATGTGTCGTCGTTTCGGATCGCATATCCAAAAAGGATAATATCCGCCGTGCCGGTAGGTATGGCTTTTAAGTTCCCGATAGAGCTTGAAGACATGTTCTTCAAGCTGCCGCTCGAACCCTGCCACATCAGGCCTGTTTCGCTTGTCCGACTTGAACACATTCCACGCACGAAAAAGCGTTTGTGGAGAAATTATTGACCAATATATATCCTTATAAATTTTCATATATGAATGACTTAGATATACCCATCTTCAAGAAAAGTTACGATCTCTACAAAGATTTCTATAACCTGCGCCTATCCGTTCCCAAGCAAGATCGCTATACTCTTTGGCAAAAATGCGAGAGTCTATTGATCGAAGTTTTAGAAGGAATACTTTTCGCTAGTCAACAGTCGAAATCCGAAAAGCTACCGACTCTGGAAAAGACAAGCGTCAAACTTAATTTTCTGCGAGTCTGTATTCGCCTCATGAAAGACATTAAGGCAATTGATTCCAAAAAATATATCATCATCGAAGCAAATCTCGACGAAATCGGGAGAATGCTCGGAGGATGGATACGGTCAACAAAGGAGCGTTAACAGAAACTTCCGCTTTCGTGGCGGAAGTTTCTGTGGATAGAGTATGACTGCCTGGCGGCAGAAACACCGATATTGTCGTTGCGGTTGTCGTCGTTCCAGTTGTTGACGTTGAGACCCTTGGCATCGAAGTTGCCGACGTTGACGCGGTTACCGTCCGAGTCGAGATATTGCTCGTTCCCATCCGTGTCACCGAGAATCGAGGGTTACCGCTCTTGCGAGCCTATATCCTCCCATCCCTGAATTTTATTTGGGAGCAGTTTTTTCAAACACCTCCACAAGAAACGAGCAAGAAGTTCTCTCTATCCTTAATCGCACTCTGCCGTAATCCGTGGACTACTGGCACTCTGGCGATATCTCAAGGTGAGATATCTCGCGAGCTTGAGCCGTAACCCAAGCTACATTAGCAAGATGAAAATATATTAGCTTCATTTTTATGAAAAAGAAAGAGCCTCCGCAAAAAAATTTCGCGGAGGCTCAAGTATTCAAGAGGGACAAGCCCTCAAGGGATCAAGAATCACTGCTTCCTGGCAGCCGACACGCCGAAGTAGTCATAGCGGTAGGCGTCGAGCCAGATGCTGACGCCGAGACCCCCGGCAACGAAGACGCCGACGCGGACGCGGTAACCGCCCGAGTCGAGATCGACGCAACGAACGTAGATCTTCTCGAACAGACGCTCACCAGTTGCGAGGAAGTGGCCGATCATGGTGTAAACCACGATCCGAGCAGTCGGCGTTTCCTCGTCTTTCGAGAGGAGAGCCTGCTGATCGTTCCACGTCTTCGAGGTCGAGTTGGCGATCGGTTCCTTGCGGACCAACTGCCAGCCGACTTCGCCCTTGTCCTTGGCGAACGCCTGCTTGTCATACCAGTCCTGTGAGTAAAACAGGGTCCGGTCGGACTGCTTGCGGGCGTGTCCACGGATGTCGAGGATCGACAGCGGGAAGACGGCGACGAGAACGTGCGTGTCCTTGCAGGACTTCAGCACTTCCTCGCTGAACGGAACTTCGGTGAGAGCGGCGAGCTGTTGCTTCGTGGCGTTAACCCCGAAGTGTTTGATCGCCTCCTCGATTCCGAAGAAGTTCTTGCCCATGATCTCGCGGGCGAGCTTCTGCGACGTTGACGGTTCATAACCGCCGTTAACCATGAGTCGTGCGATGTTCGCCACGAATGCAGGGTCGGTGTTGATGCGGGCTGCGACTTCTTCGGCATTGTCGCCGATCGCTACCCACAGACGTTGATTGGCGGCATTGATGTCGCCAGCGGGGACTTGAGTCCATGCTTTCATGATGTGCTCCTTTTTCTGTTAGCCTTTTTGAAATTATCTCGAAGGCGACTGGATTTGAGCATACGATCTCAAAATTACGTCTTGCCTCAGTTTGAGACGAGCTTTTCAGGCCCTGATTTAAGGCTCAAAAAGCTCATCTCAAACAGTGATTCTGTATCAAAGAACTACCCACATAGTATAGCAAAGAAATGCCTATTTGTCAATGATTTTGGCGATATGTCAATGTTGGTAACTAAGGCTTCGCAAAGGGCTATATCTAAGCTAAGGTACTGACTAATACCATCAATTTTGGTATTATGTCCATGTACAACTGAATAGATGACCTAACCCCTTATAGCACTTTGTTTAAGGGTATGGTCGCAAAAACTACCGTCCAAGGTAAAAACCTCCTTATCAGGAGCACCTTGGACGGTCCTATCAGGAAACTGATAGTGGGTGGCTTCGGCCATCGCCTGGTAAGGAGATTTTTGTATACTTGCCAGGGATTATCAGTTAAAATATAGCTACTTATTAACCATTAATATGGAAAACCAAAACCAGTCTCACGAGGGCAAGACTAAAAACATCACTCTCAAATCTGTCCTCGCGTGGATATTTGGAGTAATTTTTTTACTCGTCGGTGTCTCCCTTCTTTTTACTGATCCTGTTAGCGGAATAGTCTTCCTTCTCTGTGCCGGTCTCACTCTGCCCGCAGCAACCAAACTTCTCAAAGATAAAACCGGAGTGGCCCTATCAGTGGGGCTACGTTTTGTAATTTTGATTATCCTTTTCGGAATAGCAATCGGCGTATCTTCATCCAAAAAAGACAACTCCGTGGCTGTTGCGCCAGTCAACCAAGCTCCTGTCGTATCTGCGAGCCAAGACCAGCCTGCACCGACAACTTCTCAGCAAAGTGCCCCAGCTCCAAAGAAAGCTGCAGTCGTTAAAAGTACGGCACCAGCTCAGACTACAGTAGTTTCAACCGCACAGCCTGCTCCGACTCCTACGCCAAAGCCACAAGCTCCCGCGGTCCCGTCATTCTCTGGCGATGGAAATTATATTGTCGGTTCGGACATTCAGCCGGGCACGTATCGCACCAGAGTAGGATCAAGCGGATGCTACTACGCCCGCCTCAAAGGATTTGGCGGATCGTCTAGCGATATTTCTGCAAACGCCAACACCGACGCTCCCGCTGTGATCACTATTTCAGCAAGCGATGCCGGATTCCAGACATCGAATTGCGCAACTTGGACTGAGAACCTTTCGCAGATCACAACAAGCCAGACGAGCTTCAGCGACGGCATATTTATCGTCGGTACCGATATCCTGCCTGGCACCTATCGCAGCACAGGAGGCGACGGATGCTACTACGCCCGCTTAAAGAGCTTCGGTGGAACATCAAGTGATATTGCCGCGAACGAAAATACCGACACCTCAGCGATCATAACCATAGCTTCGACCGACGCAGGCTTCCAGTCTTCGGGCTGTGGAACGTGGTCAAAAATTCAATAAACAACAATGGCACTCAAGCTCGAAAAACTTTACTACCACGCCAGTCTAGATTCGGGCGATTCCACAGACTCTAGCTTCGAGTCTGACGACGGATTTAATCTGAGTATTTCGATACCCGATCCGCTTGCAGGCATGCCTGATAATTTTTTCGACTGGCCTGAAGCGAAAATCGTAGCCAAATACTGGACAAAAGATTGCACTGAAAAGGTCAAAAGTGATCTAAAGGAAAAAGGTATTGAGTCTTGGCGAAATTTCAAAATCAAAGATGTCATAGGCGTTGATGAGAACAAAGAACTTCTCGAAAAACTGAAACTGGCAAAGGTGACATTTGAAGAAAAAAGTCTGTGGCCACACGGCTATACGACACCGCCTGCATATTTTGCTCAAGCGATCGGGTCAATCATGGCGGCAGGCCAGGAAGGTTTTACCTACATCGATAAAACTGATATTAAGGATATCGATACGCCACAGAAAGATGTACCAATACTTCCATCCAAGAACGTGCAAATAAATACACCTATTTCCAACACCGATGATTTCTCAAATGTGAAATACTGTGTGCTTTGTCACTCACCCAATGTTTCATTTAAACCGATGCCATTTCTTGGCGGACTGATGACGCGCAAGACATTCATATGCGAGGCTTGTGGTGCAACATTGCGCCAATCTGGGCAATCATACAAACTCATCGCCACACGAGATCAAGTGAATAAAGTGTGGCAGAAATATGCTAAGCATAAGCTGACAGCGCGAGAGTGGGTCACTATTGGCAACGGAGGTTTGTCGGATGAAGATCAAAGGCTTGCTGACATTGAGCAGCTAAGGAAAGACTACGAGCTATGGCTCAACAAGATTCGCTCTGGGAAGATCGAGGTGAAGATGATAAATGCGGCGCTACCAGTAATCCTTAAGGCTGAAGAAAAGTGTTACTGTATTTTGCCGAACATCACTCTCAAAGAGCCACGTTCGGTGCGAACAAGCTCTGGCTACTATGGTGGTCCGAGAGTCAGGATCGCAAAAGGCGTATCATTCGGTCTCGGGCGATTCGGCTCGTCGAGTGAATCGCATCAGGAAATACGAAATATCGACAGTGGAACGATCGTCGTCACTAATTCGAGATTTATCTTTGCCGGAAAAATGAAGACAATCAGCCTCGACATACGAAAAATATTACAGATTGATCCTTTCACTGACGGCATCGGACTGCATCGTGATGGCAGAGAAAAGACGCAATATTTCCTCTGGGCGAATAATCTAGCAAGCATCAAATTCAGTCAGGAAGGCAGAGAACAAAGCCAGCCATTCAGCGGGCTTATACTCCAGTGTCTTATAGAGGGAGCGATTCATAGTCCATCAAAATAAATGAGCTATTACCGCAATTATAAAAAACCATACTATTATCGTCGTCGCAGATACGGAAACTACAGTCAGCCCTTCGAACCGATCAAGGGAATCTTTGTTATTGGCGTTGCGTTCATTCTTCTTGGTTCTATCTCATCTATAACCTCGGGTCATTTCGGAAACGTCTTTTTCAACATAGTCATCTGGGCATTGATACTCTGGGGAATTGTTTTTCTGATCAAAAAAATAAAGAATCGATCCAAAAACGCTGTATCGAATAATCTTTATATCCCTGCTGGGGCGAGCAAAGACGAAGTGGCAAGCATAAACAGCGAGAAGCACGGGTGTAAATGCTACATGGACGGACTCACTGACGGAGAACAGGAAATCGCTCACATTCTTGCTGAGGGGTTAAGCTACAAAGACTACTTCATTTTCAATAACCTGACTATTCCGTCAGATCATAATGGGTCCTCGCAGATTGACCACTTGGTCGTATCCAAATTCGGCGTTTTTGTGATAGAAAGCAAAGATTACAAGGGCTGGATTTTCGGTAGTAAGGATCAGGACAACTGGACGCAGTCATTGCCGGGTGGAAAAAACAAGTTTCAATTTCAGAACCCGATCAGGCAGAACTGGTCACATATCATGTCGCTTAGAATGCTCATGCCATTTATTCCAGAGACAGCTTTTCAGAGCATTGTGGTTTTCACTGATTCGTGTGAAATCAAAACCGCGCCCATCGAGAACGTAGTTCATTCGGAAGAATTAATCGCGTGCGTTAAAAAACATACTGAGAATAAAGTGTCTGAAAACGATCTCCAATTGGCACTCGGAAAATTGTCATTCGCTTGCCAGACAGCAGACATATCGCCGTCACAACATATCGACAATTTGCATTCACATCACGCAGAATAATCGGTCCTATATCCCAATATCAGGATACTGGAACGGTAGTTCGTAATCAGGATCGTTGTATGGGTCACCGTAGCGATCTTCCGGTGGTTGGATTATCACTCGCTTGTCTTTTGTGGTCGTTAGCGCGAGTGCATCGGAAATCGACGGATCGATACCTTGCTCGGCAAGCACGTCTTTCTCGATCATTCTCATTTTTCCATTCCGCTCCGTATAGAACATATAGAGCAGGTTGTCGAACTCCGGTCTTTTCATGAGCTTGCCACCGCCTCTCATCCACTTTGCCAGTTTCGCATATCCTGCGGCATAATGATCTTCATACTGACCATCGTTGTATGAGTACGGCTCCGTCAGATCTAGGCCGTATCGCTGGCGATTGGCATATTTGCCGATCAGAAAGTTGCCCTTGGCGTATTGGCTTATCAACCTGCACAACTCCAACCCTCTGCCTGCCTTGTCCACGAATATATTCTGATCAGAGATCGGCACATCGTATTTTTTGGCGAGGTCGATAGTCTTTCTCGCAAGAGTCGCGATGTCGTCAGTCATCTCATGGTAGACGACTTCTGCCGCATTCTCGGCTTTCAATACAATCGTCGAATATGACCGATATTTATCCGCCAATAGCACTCCGAGCCGCTTCTCGCCTGTGAACGGAACGCTTTCGTGGTAGCTTGAATTGAGCATAACCTCGGAGAAGAGCTCGATATGGTCTTTGATCACTCTTGATTCCTGCTCCAAGATGCTTAATACGAGAATACAGAACGCATCGGAGAGGTCGTCATGGCTCTCGGTGCCAAAGTCCGTGATCTGGGATATCAATTTGTCTGCTCCGTGCGGCGGAAACAGCACTCTGCCGGACTGGATGAGGCTTGAGACGAGCGACAGCCTTGCTCGCTTGTCCGATCCTTGCGGTTTGTATTCCTTTGCAGGAAAGCCCTCAGCTCGCAACTGTTCGATGAGTGACTTTTGATAAGCCACTCCCTCGACAAAAAGTTGTGATGGTATACCGTACCCAAGAGCAGTAGAGACAGCTTTTATTTTCTCCAAGCTTTTTGGAAAATCCATGCGCTCATTGATCGGATTCGAGGTTATGTATATCTTCATGTTGTTTTTCCTGCCGAATACCATACCCGATACGATCGCTGTATAGTCTGCCGTTTCTTTTTCACTGATTGCAGGATCGACTCCAGTTGCCACATAGCGAAAATCCGCGTCGGGTGGGGTTGCATCGTATTTCTGTATCCATTCTCGCCGTACTACCTGATCGTCGCTTGAAATGATCTGGAGCATGTATTCTCTCTGCCATGCTTGTGGGCTTGGAAGCGATTTCTGAAGCGTCTCAATCTCGGCCTGTGTCTGATATTTTTCAGGCCACATAGCTGTGCCATCCTCTTTGAGGAAAGGATACGCTTTGGTGATGCCATCCATGCGACCTTCGAGGATAGCTTTCTTCAATCGCATGATTATCGAGTCATTGTGGAGCTTGGTGCCAATGACGATTAAACGGGTATCTTTGTCTCCAAGTGGAATGATGTCACCCATGAGCCAGTTGTACATTTTGTCACGGCTCTCTTGGGTCTTAACGATGTCCAAGTCCTCAAGGTCGTCTGCAATAATCAAGTCTGGTCTATGCGCTCCGTGTTTGATACCTCGGATTGAATTATCAATCGACGCTACCGTGATTCTTGCTCCGTATTTCGGTAGTACGATGGACACCGCCCTCCATTCATCATTCGGTTCCTCAAACGGCCCGAGGTCGAGTCTTAGTAGTTTGTTCGACTCCAACTCCATTTTAATGTTGGCGAGGTACTGTCTGGCTTGGCTTTCGGTCTTGGCGATGATGAGTACGAACTTTCTTTGTTGTATGCCAAGGATAGACCAGATTGCATAGGAGGTCCCCATGATCGTGGTCTTGCCTGATCCTCGGAATGCCTCAATGACCATTGTTTTGTGCGTTGCTTCTGTCAGCTCAAACAATTCTTTATGAAACTGCGCTGTTTTATATTTCACATAGTGTGAGAAGTAGATGTGGAAGAACCACGAATGGCAGGATGTGGTGAGATGCCTTCGCACCGACCTATCCTTGATCATTGCGGTTATCTTTTCAGGTGCGATGTCTATCTCATGATTGTGCTGTTCCATGTTGTTTTGGTTTTTCTATGTGAGTAATGCCTAAGGCTTCTTTGATGAGTGCCTCCTGCTCGGGAGTGAGAGGGTCTTCATTCACTATCGTCGCTCGTACGTCGAGCTTGTTGCCATATTTCTGATGATGCTGCCTGAGCCATAGCTGAATGGCAGGAAAACTTTTCTCTTTGATGAGGGCGATGAGCTGTGACTCGCTCAAATCATTGATGAGTTCTTCGCCGTCTTTCATGGCTTCATCCGATTCTTTCCTGAATTCGGGATTTTCTCTGCGCCAGCGGTAGTAGGTGGAACGTGATACTCCGCTTCGCTCACAGGCGAGCTGTACGATCGGTATCTTTCTTAATTGGTCCATAACCAATTTTCTTTCCGCCTCTTGGCGTTTTTGTATTGATTCGTTGATCATATTTTTGTGGGTTTTCCACAGTTAATTGCTAATACTAGATTTCTCTATTTTTCTCTTTCTTTTGTGTGTTAACTTTCTTAACCACTTTCGGTTAATTTTCTTTACCGGTTTTGGTTAACGTACTTAACCAGTCCTCTAGTTATCCACACCTTGCTGTAATACTAGATTTTTCTTTGTTTCCTATCTTTTGTTAGTTCAGTAGTTGAACCAGTTTCGGTTCATTTCCTGAACCACTTGTGGTTCAACAATTGAACTAGTTCACTATCTGAACCGCTTTATCCCCAGTAAGCTTTTCCCAACGGGATATTGCCGTCTGCACATACTCGGGATCAAGCTCGATAGCGATGCAGATGCGCTTGGTCTGCTCGCAACCCAAGAGCGTGGTGCCGGAGCCAAGGAAGGCATCGTAGACGGTGTCACCAATGCGAGTGCTGTTCAGAATCAGATGGCGGATTAGAGGTACTGGTTTCGTTGTTGGATGAAACGGACTCTTGTTCGGCTTCGGGTGCACGATGACGCTTTTGTCTTTCGATTTCAGAAACTCGTGCGTGCCATACCATCCATATGCGATGAGTTCGTGCATCGGGGCATAGTCCATGCGACCAATCACTGCTTGCGTTTTCACCCACACGATGAGTTGCGCGAATTTGCAGTGAACACGAATCATTCCTTCGCGGAGTGCAAAGAGCATTTTGTCGGAGTTGAAGATGTACAAAGCATTCTTCTTTTCGAGGTGTGGCAATACCGCTCCGAGCCATTGCGAAGTGAATGTAATGTACTCGGCATCGCTTTGCAGGTGATCGTTTTCGATTTTCTTATCTTTGAGCAATGCTTTGAAATTCTGCTTACTCTCGGCCACGGCAACGCCGTACGGTGGATCGGTGATGACCGCCTTTATCTTTCGTTTGCCGACTACGCTCTGCACGAATGGAATATCTCTTGAATCTCCACACGCGATCGTGTGTTCGCGCAGTTGGAAGATATCGCCAGCCTTAATTGAGTTTTGTGATTTTTTCATTGGGTGAGAGTTGCTTAAAGCGGTTGATAATGAGCTGGCAAAATATCGGCTCCATTTCGCAGAGGTAGGAGGTTCGTTTTAATTGCTGACATGCCGATAGAATGCTCCCTGATCCTGCGGTAAGGTCGAGGACGATGTCTCCTGGTTTTGAACATCGGCGTAAGGCTTTTTCGTGAAGTGTTGGTGGCTTTTGCGTTGGGTGAGCATATTCTTGTGACGGCAATCGCTTCACAAGCCAGATGTTGAGCATGTCCAAGATATCTTCGGTAAGACGATTTCCTGTAGTCATTTCCTTGTTCAGGATTTCGTTCAGATTCTTTACCTTGTCACTCAAATACGGTTTTCCACGAGTACCATATACGCAGTATTCGGTTACTTTATTGAACGCCACTCCAGGTGTTGGGGAAGCGTTGTCTTTGACCCAGAGACACAATCTTTTGGAATCAATACCGAGTTCCCGATATAGTTCTTGAAAAAGCCAGACGTATCGCTCATCACACCAGAAGAAAACATGAGCATCGGGTTTGGTCACAGCGAGTGCATTCTGAATCAATGTCTTTGCAAACGTGCGATATTCAGCTTCAGATTTATTGTCATCAGTCGTGCCACCGTACTTCGCCTTGTTGCCGACTCCTTTGTCGTACGAGAGTCCGATGTTGTACGGCGGATCGTCATTTATCATGTCGGCAAGTTTTCCTTCCATGAGAGTGTTGACCATATTTATATCGAGGGAATTGCCGCAGATGAGGCGATGTCTTCCGAGCGCATAGATGTCGCCGAATTTGATATCAGTTTCTTTTATCTTTTCAAGTTCTTTTTCCTCATCGAAGTTATCATCGGTAACTTCAAGATTGTCATCGAAGATATTGGTGAGGTCGGTTGAATCGAAGCCTGCGGTGAGGAGAGCATCAATTTCGAAGTCACTTGCCAATATCTCCCAGTCCCACGAGCCGCCAGAGCGATTCGATATGAGAAGATACTGTTTGAATTCTTCCGCTGTTAATTTTCTATTGGGTAGACGAACCTCAATAGTATCCTCGCCTCGACCGAGAAGTTGGAGCGCCTTAATGCGTTGGTGACCAGCAATAATTTTGCCGTCCGTATTGCAAGCGGCTAGTTCTACGATATTAAATTTCTTGAGACTTTCTTTTAAATCTTCCATTTGTTTGTCGGTGATTTTACGAGGATTTTTCTCGTACGGAAGCAGATCATTGACTCGGCGTTTTTCGGTGCGCCAGACCAGTGGTTTGAGTTTGGGCATAGGTACTGTGTTAGTTGATAAATATGAAAAACACCGCAGTGTTTCTCTGCGGTTAGTACACCATGGTGTTTTATTCTACTCGTGACAGCTTTTCAGCCGAAAAAGTGTCATGACTTCAAACGTCTTAAATGTTGGCGTAGATTATTCACTTTCTTGTTCTCCTCCTTTTTGCTTTTAGATTTATACAGTTCCTTAACCACATCACGATCTGTTTTCTTAGTTTTAATGCGAACAGGCTTTCGGGGAATACCTTGCGTTATGAGCTTCTTGCTTCGGTACTCTGAGATAGCCTTCTTTGGATCTTTTGCTTGTTTGGCGAGAATAGTCTCGAATTCGCTCAAGTCTTGAAACTTAAAATTGTCGGACACGTTCTTTTTGGCAACCACCGTATCGGTATATTCCTGAATCATCTTGTTGAAATTCTTTGTCAGGTTGGTTTTCTGGAAGTTGGGCCATGCCGCTGAAATAGATTTGTCGATAAGCGGCCATTCCTGTCGGAGGTCATCAATCGAGGTGTCGGGGTTGAGGGTTAGTTGTATTCGTTTTCCTACACGCCTCATGTGGAAATTCTGAATGGGCGGACAGAGAATGCCGGTCATTATGAAAGTAAGGATTGTACCTATCCACTCCTCTCCTGACTCAGTCTCAGCGATCCATCGGTCGATGAACGAGGTGATCTTGTGTCGGTCGTACAAATCGAGGGACTCTACGAGTATCCTGCCGTGCATCATGAATCTTGGGTAGTGGTAAAAGCATTCAGGCAGTTTGACTTTATAATTAGGAAACGGAAGTTTCTCCCGAATCTCGCTCATGGATGGCATCGTGGCAATTCTGCCCAATTCCTGAAATAGCCCCTGATGCTTCATAGTGATACGGTAAAAATCCTGCTGGTTTTTGAGCATTGTATGGAACGATTCGAGCTTGTCTTTTGTCCTTGGTTTCTTGGCCATATGGGTCTATTAAATACAATTAGAATATATCTTTAGCAGAAAGGCAAATGACACACGTTTTTCAAAGTGTGTCATTCATCCATATCACAAATCCAGCCTTGTGTTGCTTGGTCATTTCAAAATCAATATCTCAAAAACAGCTCTTTTGAAACACCCCCTTTCTGTGTGCTAAGTGTCCCATTTGCAAAAAGAGACCCCTATGCGGAGGCATCGCCTGAGGACTTGGAAAATCTCTCAAGAAGCCTTACACTGCTTGGTATCACCCCGTCCGAGACGCGGTGGGGGCACACGAAACAGAAAAAGAAACAGGTCTTCCTGTTTCTTTTTCTGTTTCGTGTGCTCCTCAGCGAGCCGACTGCTCGGCTCGCGTGCAGGAATCGAAAGACTTTTCCGTCTCGAATGAGCAAAGCGAATGAGAGTGGAAAAGTACCTGCCGACGTAGTCGGAGATTCCTGTTTGAATTATAAGAATCTTTTATTTTACTTAACCTTCCCCAATACCGCCGCCACCCTCCCCTTAACCCTTGACGCTGTATTCTTTTTAATATAATTCTTCTTAGCCGCTTTATCGAGAGCTTGATAAATAACCGGTACGAGAGTGGCCGCTTCTTTGGCGGACTTGGCGGCGATCAGCTTGCGGAATTTCTTAAGCGGTGCATCGATAGCCGCACGAATACGAAGATTGTACACGCGCTTGCGATCTGATGCTCTGAGGGCTTTTTTTGCTGAAGATGTTATCGGCATATATTGTATTTCTTATGTTGGCACACATTATCATAGCGCAACAGAAAAGACAAGTACACGGGAAGCGTATATAATACAACCATGATTTCCAAACTAACCGGCACTATCGCCCACAGTGAGCCCAAATATATCATTCTCGACGTTGGCGGCGTAGGATATAAAGTCCACACGACCGCTGATACAGCTTTTGGTTTGGGTGAAATCGGAGTAAAGAAGACGCCCGAAATCATCACCCTCTGGACCCATCTTGCCGTCCGCGATGATGCTCTCGATCTTTACGGCTTCACTTCCCGCGAAGAACTTGAATTTTTCGAGCTTCTCAATACCATTTCCGGTATCGGACCCAAGACTGCTCTTGGTATCCTCAATGTCGCTTCGATCGAAATGCTCGACTCGGCCATCCGGAACGATGATACTACTCATCTGATCAAAGTGGCAGGTCTTGGTAGAAAAGTGGCCGAAAAAATTGTTAGAGAATTGCAGGACAAAATGGAGGGTATAAGCCAAAATATGTCAGACAAGAGCCTGCACGATACTGGCGATATGAGAAATGAATCTGATGCCCTACTTGCTCTAAAATCCCTCGGCTACAGTCACGATGAAGCACGGACAGCATTGAGAGAAGTCAATAAAGAAACAAAAGATACCGGAGCCAAAGTGAAAGAAGCCTTGAAGATTCTTGGAAAATAAAAGACACGAAGCGAAATAAAAAAACCGGTACTCCTATGAGGACCAGCTGTTTACTGAGAGGTTTATCACGGATTCAGATATCCGACCCCATTCACTACGGCAATGTGGTAGCGGAGCCACCACGTTCTGCCGTTGACAAAAACAACTTTCTCCAACCCCCATCTCGATCCCCCTGCTGTCGAGTAAATCGGCATATCCTTGACCATTCTGAATCCATTGATGGCAAAGATAGTTGGACTGGTGAGGATGAAGAATCCGAAAAAATTGGCGATGACAATACAAAGAATAAGAAGAGTCCTTCTCATCGCACGCTTGTTGACCGTCAATCCACCCGAGATTTTCCCTTGGACAACCGGTAATCCGGTTGCGGTATCGCCTGTAGCGAAAGGAGGCAAAGATGCTATAGCACGCATAATTTAAAATTTGAAAAGGTTTCCCACACTCAATGTAAATGTCACAGCGACATTTAGACAACAAAGAGCTTTACTAGACAATAGTGTAACAATTAAATTTTAATTGTCAAGTACCCACTTATCCACAGGATGCGCTACTATTATGGATATGGAAAAATTACTCCGCGCAGTTGAAAAATGCATCCCCAAGCCCCTTTATCGCTGGGGTCAGCCAATATATCACCGTACTCTTGCCTTTACCGGCGCTATTGCCTATGGCTTCCCTTCCCGCCGAATCAAAGTCATTGCCGTCACCGGTACCAAAGGTAAAAGTTCCACCGTCGAACTTGTGAATGCCATGCTTGAGGAAGCTGGCTACACGACTGCCCTCTCGAATACCATTCGCTTCAAAATTGGCAACGATCGTCAGACAGGCAATTCCCGTCCCAATCTTTTCAAAATGTCCATGCCGGGTCGCGGCTTTATGCAGAGATTCTTACGACAAGCGGTGCACGCCGGCTGTGATTATGCAGTCATCGAAATGACTTCGCAAGGCGCGGCGCTCTATCGGCATGCTTTTATTGATATTGATGTCTTCGTTGTCACCAATATTTCACCGGAACATATCGAGTCACACGGTTCTTATGAAAACTACGTTGCCGCCAAGCTGGACATCGGCAGACAATTTGAAAAATCAAAAAAGAAATCTGGGGAAAATAATACAAAAAAAATACTGATTATCAATAAAGATGATCCTGCGCTGAAAAAATTCGCTGAATTGAAAACTGATAGAAAAATCGAATACAGTCTCGGTGAAATGAAACCGTACAACCTGATCAATGAGGGTATTCGAGTCGGTGGCCTCGAATTTACGTATGGTTGTCAGAATATGACCTCGCATCTTTCCGGCACTTTCAATCTCTACAATATCCTCGCGGCTATAAAGACGGCTGAAAGTCAGGGTGTTTCGACGGATCAAATCGCTTCCGCTCTGCGCAAGTTCAAAGAGATCAAAGGTCGCGTCGAACGTATCGAAGCGGGACAGGATTTCACTGTTATCGTCGATTATGCTCATACGGCTGATTCGCTTGAGAAACTCTATCGCGTCTTCCGGCCGGAGCCGGCACAACAACACCCCCGCTTGATTGCTGTTCTCGGCGGCACCGGCGGCGGCCGCGACCGCGCCAAGCGTAAAGAGATGGGCAAGCTCGCCGCTCGCTACTGCGACTATGTTGTCCTGACCAATGAAGATCCTTATGATGAAGAACCAATGCATATCATCAATGATGTAAAGACAGGTGTTGAAGAATTCTGGCAAAGTCAAAATAATAATGGTGTTCCCATGAAACCGACCATCATCCTCGACCGACGTCTCGCCATCCGTGATGCCATTTCCCATGCGGCAACAGGTGACGTCATCCTCATCACCGGCAAAGGTACCGATCCGTTCATCATGGGAGCGAACGGTAATAATATGCCATGGAGTGATGCACAGGTAGCACGAGAAGAATTAAAATAAAAATATGCCTGAATTACCCGAAGTACAAACGACAGCCCATGGCCTTGATACCCATATCCGCGGCCTGACCATCGCGAATGTTTGGACAGACTACAACAGTCCTTTTCATACCGGTAAAGACTCAATAAAGAATCCTGTCTATTTCCGCTATTTCAAGAAAGAAATCATCGGAGCAAAGATCATTCACGTAACCCGCCGAGCAAAAAATATCCTCATTTATATTTCCAAGAAGAATAAAGACGAAAGCGTCAACCGAAAAATTATTTTAGTCCATATGAAAATGACCGGCCATTTGCTCTATGATGATTATGATCGGACTGATCCCTTTAACCGTTTCATCCATCTGATTATTACCTTTTCGAATGGAAAAACGCTGGAGCTTTGCGACATGCGCAAATTCGCCAAAGTGACACTTATAGATGCCCGTACTGACACTCACCCCGAACAATCGCTTCATCTCGCCAATATCGGCCCGGAACCGCTTGAGAAAAGTTTTATATTCCCTGTTTTTAAAGAACGCCTCGCTCTCCGCCCGAATGGCAGGATAAAAACAGTGCTTATGGATCAGTCAATCATCGCCGGCATTGGTAATATCTATAGTGATGAAGCATTATGGCGAGCGGGATTACACCCCGAGGAACGAGTCAAAGATATTTTATCAACCAAAAAATCCAGAAAGAAATCTGATACCCTTTTGAAAAAATTATATTCGGCAGTGCGAGAAGTACTAAAAAAAGGCATTGATTTCGGCGGCGATTCTATGTCAGATTATCGCAATATTGATGGTAAGCCCGGGAGATTCCAAGGACAGCACCGTGCCTATCGTAAAACCGGCACGCATTGTACTCTGCGTACTGGCACAAAAATCTGCAGTGGCACGATCCTGCGCAAAATCGTCGGCGGACGAAGCGCGCACTTTTGCAGTGTACATCAGAGGCTTCTCAAAAATCGCTCATCGAACTGAGTAAAAAATCCATCGAAAAATCAACCAAACATGCCGAACAGGGCGACTCCGGCCGCGACAGAAACATTGAGTGATTCTTTTGTACCACGCATGGGAATTTCGGCGATGATGTCGGTATGATCGAGAATATCACGACTGATACCGCCGATTTCATTGCCGAGAATGAGCAGTATCTTTGAGTTATCCAAATTTTCCCGATATATCTTCCCGATCACATGCCGATAATCAACCGATCGAGGATCTTGTTCAAGGGCAATGATGACTACATTATCTTTGATTTTATATTTTTTAATAAATTCCAGCGGACTTCCTTCAAGCCGTCTCCACGCCACACTATCCTCCGCTCCAAGAGCCACTTTGGCTACATCCGCCCGCTTTCTGCCGAACCGATCTATTGGCGTCGGTGTATATCCCGAAAGATATATTCTTGCTACACCAAAAGCATCGGCTGTGCGAAAAATCGAGCCGACATTGTACACACTGCGAATGTCATGGAGAAGGAGCGATATTTCGGGCTGTTTCGCTGGCGAAGCACCACTTGTGCTACCATTCTTACCGCTGGTTATTTTTTTCATAGTACTCTATACTATAGCACATACTTTGACTTACCA
>Ga0302140_10000609_pt1 | contig 46192 bp, 23 predicted proteins | sample I_Bog_E1_1_FD_202095 | JGI IMG/M metagenome (GOLD analysis project Ga0302140, IMG submission 202095) | Peat permafrost microbial communities from Stordalen Mire near Abisko, Sweden - I_Bog_E1_1 | ecosystem: Environmental > Terrestrial > Soil > Wetlands > Peat | place: Sweden: Abisko, Stordalen...
GATCATCCGTCGATTCAGAAATCCGTCTGCTCCATTTCTGCTCTATTCGATTCCTGAAGAATGGCACTTTCAGAAATGCCCGTATTCTCTATCGCCAGAACGAGATCGGGTGAACGCCATGTTCTTTTTTTTCAATTGATCGCCACATTCCCAAGCTGAATGTCGCCGGTTCGATCCCGGTCTCCCGCTCCATAGAATCAATGAGATAGAGAAAGGTTGACCTTGGAGTTTGGTCCAAGTTTGGTCCATTTTTCTATTAGCTTAGGAGCTTTTCTCTCCCATTACCAAGTCGCTCACATTGACCTGTGCCTGACGGGCACGCTGGCGAAGCGCCGGAGCCGACTTTCTGTAGCGGTCGTTGGTGCGCGGCACATTCCATCCGGAACCGGTCGTCGTAGCGCTGCAATGGGAGTGACTGGCAACTACGGCGGCCGGGACGTCCAAGGTAGGCACCGGCGGGACAACGTGGATGACCGGGACATACGGCCCTTCACTCAACTTGCTGTACTGGGCACGGGCAATCCGACCCCGGCACCGTGCGGCCTGGAGATAACTCATGGACGTGCAGCATCGTGGCGCTCAACCTGGTGTTATTTCGGTTACGTTTGGGGCCACGTTGTATTGGGCTCGCCGATCTTCGCCGTATATGCGATCACAAACCGCATCGGCTCGGTCGCGCTGCCGTTGCGGACCACGCGATGAAAGCTCGCCTTGTCCTGGAAGCCCTGCCCAGCGACGATGATTTCCTCGGCATCGTCGTCGAACGCCGACATCATCGTGCCTTCCAGCACGTACCCAATACCCGGTACAGGATGCGAATGGCCACTGCCGTCCGCACCCGCCGGATACGTGATGAGGAACAGGCGCGTTTCCCAGCCGGGCATACCTTCGACGGAGGCTGTCTGCAACAGTTCGCGCGTAATCTCAGAGCTCATAGAGTTATCCTCGCATTTCATTGCCGACCCACGGATACGTGGATCGGCAATCTCCTTCGGTTGATCAAAGCACGTTTACACTAACGTCTACATTGTTGCGTGTTGCGTTGGAATACGGGCAGATTTGGTGTGCAAGATCGACTACCTGCCGCGCCTGCGTTTGGTCGACATCTGGAAGGCGAATCCCGAGTTCAGCGGTGATTCCGAACCCGCCCTCCGCGCGCGCCCCGATTCCGACAGTAGCTGTGACAGCAGCATCGTGCGGAATTCTGACTTTCAACTGCTGGCCGGCAACTTTGACTGCTCCTAAGAAACACGCCGCGTAACCCGCTGCGAAGAGTTGCTCAGGGTTTGTACCTTCGCCTCCCGGGCCGCCGAGTTCCTTTGGAACGGCCAGTTGCAGATCGATCTTGCCATCCTCGGTGCGGGTTCTTCCATCCCTGCCTCCGATGGCGGTGGCTGAGGTCTTATACTTCACGTCGATAGACATACTGTTCTCCTTGTTGGTTGGAATGGTTTGGTTGAAAGGCCGCCTCGCAGTAGTCACCCCATGCGAAGCGAGTCAAATACAGGCACCGGCGCAGACAGGTGTCAGTTCGCTTCTAGGGTTGAAGGTTTCGAAAGCCTGCGCGTGAGTAGAATTCCGCCGATGAGAAAGTAGATCGCTCCGAAAGTGGCGTAGCCTCCAACATCCTTTATGTGGAGCTTGTCATAGAGCCCGCCCAGGAAGAATGCAACGCCGGCAACCATCGACTGTGCGCCGCTAAGGATCATCGCCCACTGGCCGCCTCCCAGCTGTTTGCGCCGAATCAGGCCAAGGACGAGTTGCAGCAGACCGGCACCGAAGGCCCAGACACCAAAGACTGCGACTGAATAGATGGCTTGGTGAAACACCGTTAGTCCGATACCGATTGCGGCGCCAGCTCCCAGCAGCGCGTTGATAATTTGCGAGGTACGTGCGCTACCCGATCTGCTGGACGCATTGAGGTCATACACCGTGCAGGCAACGTCCCACAACGGATAAAGGATAAAGAGTACTGCGGCGATTAGGGGCTGCTTGATGGCCGTTGTGATGACCGTTGCCGCCCATACCATTTGGAAGGCGGTACGGGTGAAGTAGAGGTTGCGCAAAGAACGTGTGGAGTCGAGTGATATGGTTTCCATTTTGGCCTCACTATCTTCTAGTTGGTAGGTTGTTAGGTTGTGGAAGGCCCAGTAAATGACAGCCTCCAAAGTTGGTTTATTGTTTCGCCGGGGAAATACGGTTCATTTCTACTTGCGAAAGCGACCGAAAGACACCATAGTTGTTGGTCGCACGTGCGGAAAGCATCGCGCCATGCAGCACTGCGATCAACATTTGCGCTTCCATGGCGACGGTACCCTGAAGGTGTATCGCACGTGCTTTCGATCCGGCTTTGAGAGTTCGCTCGAACCATTCCGTAAGCATGGAGAAATGCAATCGAACCTCGGCTTGAATTTCTTCCGGCAGCGAGGGCATCTCGGCCCCCAGAAGCGCGCCGATACAGAACGAAAGAGTTCGGCCTTCAATACACCCCTCCCAGTATTTGAAATAGTTCTTGATGCGTACCAAGGGGTTCTCGAACTGATCATCGAGCGTTTTCATCCCATCTGCGATCCTGACGCGGTGGCGCCTTAGGACAGCGACAACTAGCCCGGCTTTGGTTGGGAAATGATGGTGAATGCTTGCCTTACGGATCTTTACAGTATCCGCAATATCGGCGTAGCTGAAAGCTGAATACCCTCGATCGATGAGGAGCGCGTTAGCCGCGTCAAGAATCCGTCCTGCCGTTTCACCTTGCATACATACTCAGACTACCAACTAGTAGAGATGGATGCATATTTTTTCGCGCGGCCCAGATATGACGGCAGTCCAAGCTGCGGCAGTCAAGCCGTGATGCGGCCCAAGATGCCTCGGGCGGATGTGGTCGAGACTAATCCCAATAAACGCCCAAGCGACTGCGAATCCGGAAGCGCTCCGTTCTTGGACGACGCTTGGTTTGATGTGACTTGGCTCACGCCTACTTCCGAGTAGGCGGTAAGAACGAAGCTTTATGTTGAACCGTCTCTCAGTAGCCAGCAGCAACTCATCTCCGGTCAGGTTAAGATCGCGCTCAAATTGAGTCTCCGGCGTTATCTGCTTGCCTAAGGACGGTTTTTATAATTGGCCCATGGTGAAGCTCGATCTTTGCACCGTCATTCACGCACCAGTCGAGCGTTGCTTTGATCTTGCACGATGCATAGATGGTTCACTCGGCGCGTTGTCGGTTGCGATCGGCAGGTTGTTCACTTTAGCCTCTACGAGCGGCTCGGGTACGCTACTGCACAGTGATGATGACGGTTGCTGATGCAGTGATCTTCGCGTTGATCGTGTCTGTTCCGGTCACGGTAAAGGTATAGCTGCCGGCGGTTGTTGCGGGCGTAGAGGGATTACTGGGTGAACTGGGACTCTGGCCTCCTCCACCGCATCCGAACGCCCCTGCCGCGACGATCACCCACAACAGGACCAGCATTGACACCCAGCGACGGCGGCGCGAGGGCACTCCGAACATCAGAACGAAAGCCAGGACCGAACCGCCGCCAGTCGCCCAGAACTTCAACCGGGCCGGCCTCATCAAGGAGGCGGTCGAAGCTGCGGTCGTGTTCACTTTGAGTGTGGTGGTCCCGGTGCCGCTCGACGTGAGGGGCACGGTTGCGGGACTCACCGAGCAGGTAGGCAGGCTCTGTGCGTTGGCCGGAGACCCGGTCAGAGTGCACGTCAAATTCATCGTTCCCGAATATGTGCTGCCTGCGTTGAGAGTGATGGCGCCAGTGGCACTGGTTCCCGGAGAAACCGCGGGCGGAGCGGGCGGCGTGATGACAACTTGGGAAACGGTAACCGAGGTTGCGCCAGTGGCGGCGGCGTATGTGCCGTCACCGAAATAGGAAGCGGTTAGGGTGTTGGCGCCGGCGGGCAAAGTTCCCGCCGCGATGGCGAAGTTGGCGACGCTGTTCGAAAGCGTCTGTTGGGCACTGTAGGAACCGCTCGACAAAGCGACGGTTCCGGTGGGCGTTGCCTGGCCCGAGCCACCCGACAAAGCAACTGTGACATTGACAGTTTGCAGGTTGGTGACGGTGGCAGCCGATGCCGTCACGGTTATGGTGGGCGTGGTCGGCCCGATTGCCGTCACCATTACACTCGAGGACTGGGTAGCGGTTAGATAGGGATTTGTCCCGGGACTGTCTGGGAGGTAAGTCGCGTTGAGGGCATCGATGCCGACCGCAACCGTCCCTGCCGCCAAACTGAACGTGGTAGACCCGCTTGTCAACGTTTGCTGCTTGCTATAACTGCCGCTGGTGAGTGTCACCGACCCTGTTGGAGTGGGGTTGTTGACGCTGCCGCCATTGACCGTGACGGTGACAGTGAACGCCTGTGCGGTAGTAATGCTCGAGGAAGATGGAGTGACTGTCAGCGTGGGCGTGACGGGCTGCGCGGTCAGCCGGATTGTGCTGGAAATGCTCGCCTTGTAGTTGCTATCTCCCGCATAGCTCGCATCTGCCAAGTCTTGCCCTTGATCTACCGGCGCGATACCCGTAGCGGTCGCGGCGGCCGTTTGCGCCAACTGTGCGGTTAGTACGGTCACGGTGTTGCCGAAATAGTTCGCAACGGCCAAATCCGAAATGCCATCTTCATTGAAGTCCCCGCTCACAACAGATGCGGGATCGCTGCCGGTTGACTTGTTCACGCCGGCGGAGAAAGTTCCGTCTCCGTTGCCTAATAAGATCGTGACTGTGCTGCCAAATTCGTTGGCTACGGCCAGATCGGACTCACCATCTCCGTTGAAGTCTCCGACTGCAATGGATAAGGGACTGGGACCGGTTTGCGGGCTTGCAGCAGCGGCAGCAAAGGTTCCGTCTCCATTTCCCAGCAGGATTGTCACCGTTTGGCTAGAGCCGTTCACCACAGCAAGGTCCAATTTGCCGTCTCCGTTGAAATCCCCGATCACAAGTGAAGAGGGAGAATAGCCCGTAGACGGGCTTGGTGCTGCGGCAAACGTGCCGTCGCCATTGCCCAGCAAGACTGTTACCGTGTTGGCCCAGTAATTGACCACGGCCAGATCCGGTATGCCATCTCCGTTGAAGTCTCCTGCCACAACGGTCTTGGGATTATTGCCGGTTTGCGGATTCACGGGACTGGCGGTAAACGTGCCGTCACCATTGCCCAGCAGGATTGTCAAAGTGTTGTCCGAGGTGTTGGACACGGCCAGGTCCTGTACGCCGTCCCCGTTGAAATCCTGCACTGCAATAGATACTGGACCGGCGCCCGTTTGCGGACTCATCGGGCTGGGAGTGAACGTGCCGTCTCCGTTGCCCAAGAGAATTGTCAAACTATTGGAATTGAGGTTGGCCACGGCCAGGTCGGCTTTACCGTCATTGTTGAAATCCCCGACCGCCACGGCATAGGGAGAAGTACCTGTTTGCGGGCTTGCTGCGGTTGCTTTGAATGTACCGTCTCCATTGCCCAGCAGAATCGTCACCGTGTTGCTGGATTGGTTGGCTACCACCAAATCCGGAATGCCATCTCCGTTGAAGTCTCCCACGGCGACGGCCCAAGGTTCAACGCCTACCGCGGGCGTTTGGCTGTTGACCCAGCTTAGTGCGCTCGCAGTGCGGACTAAAGAAGCAGTGCCTAACGTGGAATTATTGGTCGTGTCCAAGAAAGATACGGTCCCAGTGGGCGAGAGCAGTCCTTGCCCGGTCACAGTCGCGGTCAACGTGTAGTTGCCCACACTGCCGCTCTGCGCAATCGCAGTTGTGGTGGCGTTGGAAGCGGTCACTGTTAGAGCCGACGCGCTGGACGAACTCGTCCGGTTGCCGTTTATGCCCACGAAGACCGCCTTGTAGCTGTGGGTCCCCATTCCGGGGATGAATTTCAGAATCGCCGTTCCCGCGCTGGTCAACTGCGCGCTGCCAAGAAGATGGGTGTCCTCGCAATACTTGGCCACCGCATCGCAGAAGTTCACCTGTCCGGCCGTCAACGGCGATGTCCCGGCAGTGACCGCCGCAGTGAGTGTCACCATCGTGTTTGAAGCGACCGACGAGACGGAAGCGCCGCCGGAAGCGATTGCAAGTGTCGTCGACGTTGCCGCTGGCGCTGTTCCGACTGATACCGCAAGTGGAATGGTGGCCGTCAGGGCGCCGGATGTGCCGGTAATGGTCGCAATCGCACTTCCCGTGGCGGCTGTGCTGCTTGCCGACAGAGTCAGTTGGCTGGTTCCTGCTGTCGGATTCGAGTTCCATGTTGCGGTCACACCGCTGGGTAGCCCCGTTGCCGTCAGACCAACGGCAGCACTGAATCCATTTTGAGGAATGATGGTGATGGTCGATTTGTCGGAACCTCCGGGGAGCAGGTTCAGTTCGCCGGGAGCGTCGGAGAGCGTGAAGCCCTGCGCGTTGATTGTGAGTGCAAGAGTGGTGATTGCCGTGAGGGTTCCTGAAGTGCCGGTGATGGTCACCGTTGCTGTTCCGGGGGCTGCGGCGCTGTTAGCTGTCAGCGTCATCGTGCTATAGCTAGGTCCGGATGAAATTGCGGCTGGCGAGAACGATGCGGTGACACCGCTGGGAAGCCCCGATGCAACCAAGTTTACGTTGCCGTTGAATCCATACTGGGATGTCAAAGAAATGCCGGAGGTAGCGGAACTGCCTGGGTTGAGGTTCACGCTACTCTGCGTGCTGTAAAGCGTGAAGCTCTGCGCATAGACTCCCACCGACATGGTCGTGGTTGCAGTCAAAGTGCCGGACGTGCCTGTGATGACGACGTTGTACTGTCCGAGGCTTGCAGAACTGCTTGCGGTCAGCGTGATTTGCGTACTTCCAGTGGTGGGATTCGTACCCCACGATGCAGTGACACCACTGGGCAGGCCGGAGGCGGCAAGCATGACGCTGCCGGTGAATCCATACTGGGGATAGACATAGACGTAAGAGGCTGCCGAACTACTCTGACCGATATTTACGCCGTTGGCCCACAGGGTAAAGCTTTGCGCATAAATTCCCAATGCCAAGGTAGTGCTGGCAGTCTGCGACCCGGATGTGCCGGTGATGGTGACGTTGTATAGTCCGGCGGGGGCGGAACTGGTGGCCTTTAGCGTGAGTTGTGTGCTACTGGTGACAGGGTTCTGAGCAAACACCGCGGTGACACCGCTGGGCAGACCGGATACGGAAAGAGTGACGCTTCCGGTGAACCCATATTGAGGATTCACGTAGACCCAGGATTGCCCGGAGGCTCCCTGGCCGATGTTCAGGCCGCCATTTGTCGTGAGAGTGAAGCCGGCAACATAAACGCCCAGAGTAACTGTGGTGGTCCTAATCAAGCTGCCGGATGTGCCGGTGATGGTGACGTTGTACTGTCCGAGAGCGGCGGCGCTACTTGCCGTTAAGGTCAGAGTGCTGGTTCCAGTTGTGGGGTTGGGGGCGAAGGCTGCGGTGACGCCGCTGGGCAGGCCGGAGACCGAAAGCGTGACACTGCCGGCGAATCCATAGAGCGGGTTCACGGAGACGGTAGTTGGGCTGGACGTGCCTTGGCCAATGTTCAGACTTGATGCGTAGAGCGAGAAGTCCTGCGCATAGACTCCCAATACCAGCGTGGTGGTAGCCGTCTGCGTGCCGGATGTACCGGTGATCGTGACGTTGTATTGTCCCAGGGTTGCGGAACTGCTTGCCGTCAAGGTCACCATGCTGTTTCCGGTCGCGGGGTTGGGAGTAAAGGATGCGGCGACACCGGTGGGCAAGCCGGACGCCGAAAGCGTGACGTTACCGGTGAATCCATATTGAGGAGTGATGTAAACGTAGGACTGGCCGGAGCTGCCCTGGCCTATGTTGGGACTGGTATAGGTCGCGAGAGTGAAGCCGGGCGCATTGACCCCCAGCGCGAGAGTAGTGGTAACGGTCTGAGTGCCGGAGGTGCCGGTAATCGTCACGTTGTACTGTCCGGAGATGGCAGAACTGCTCGCCGTCAGCGTGAGTGTGCTGGCGCCGGTGGTGGGGTTGGGGGTGAAGGCTGCGGTCACGCCGCTGGGCAAACCGGATGCTGATAGCGTGACGTTGCCGGTGAATCCATATTGAGGGGTTACCTGGATGGAGGATGTGCCGGAGCTGCCCTGACCAACGCTCGCTCCCGCGGCCCAGAGTGTGAAGCCGGGCGCATAGATGCCAAAAGATGCAGTAGTGGGCACGGTCAGATTGCCGGAAGTACCGGTGACCGTGAATGTGTATTGTCCGACAGGGACGGAACTGTTCGCCGTCAACGTTATTGTGCTGGTCCCGGCGGTGGGATTGGGAGCGAAGGACGCGGTTACGCCGCTCGGCAAGCCGGAAGCCGAGAGTGTGACATTGCCGGTGAATCCATATTGCGGATACACGTAAACGCTGGATGTGGCGGAATGACCTTGGCCGAGGTTTGTACTCCCCGCCGAGAGCGTGAAGGTCGGCGCGTAGACTCCGAGGGCGAGGGGCGTGGTCGCCGTCGCGCTGCCAGAGGTGCCGGTGATTGTGACATTGTATTGGCCGACGGGGACAGAACTGCTGGCCGTCAATGTCAGAGTGCTGCTGCCGGTCGTTGGGTTGGGGGTGAAGGCTGCGGTGACGCCGCTGGGCAAACCGGATGCCGAGAGCGTGACGTTGCCGGTGAATCCATATTGCGGATACACGTAAACGTAGGACGTGCCGGAGCTGCCTTGGCCGAGGGCCAGGTTGGATGCATTCAGCGTGAAACCGGGCGCGTAGACCCCGAGAGGGAAGGTCGTGGTCACGGTTTGGCTCCCGGATGTACCGGTCACGGTCACGGTGCTCTGCCCGAGAGGGGCGGAGCTGGTCGCCGTCAATGTCAGGTTGCTGCTTCCGGTGGTGGGATTAGGAGCGAAGGCTGCGGTGACGCCGCTGGGCAAACCGGAAACTGAAAGCGCTACGTTGCCGGTGAATCCATACTCCGGGTTCACGTAGACGTAGGATGTACCTGAGTTACCTCGGCCGAGACTCACGCTGGGTGCCGAGAGGGTGAAGGTGGGCGCATAAACTCCCAGGGTGAAGGTAGTGGTTTTTGTCAGACTGCCAGAAGTGCCGGTAAGAGTGACCGTGCTTGATCCGATCGCGGCGGAGCTGCTGGCCGTCAGCGTCAGCGTGCTATATCCGGTGGTGGGGTTGGGGAGGAAAGCTGCGGTGACACCGGAGGGCAGTCCGGAAACTGAAAGATTGACACTGCCCGCGAACCCATATTGGGAAGATATGTAGACAGAGGATGTGTTGGTGGAGCCTCGGCCAACATTTTGTCCGGACGCCGAAAGAGTGAAAGTCGGCGCATAGACCCCTAGAGAAAGGGTCGTGCTCACGGTCAGGTTGCCGGATTTGCCGGTGACAGTTACCGTGCTTTGCCCGATGGTGGCGGAGCTACTCGCAGTCAAAGTCAGTATGCTGTTTCCGGTAGTGGGGTTGGGGAGAAAGGCTGCGGCTACGCCGCTGGGCAGACCGGAAACCGAAAGATTGACGCTGCCTGCAAATCCATATTGCGGGGATACCCACAGGTAGGACGTGCCGGAACTACCTTGGCCGACATCTACGCCAGAAGCAGAGAGAGTGAATGTCGGCGCATAGACTCCGAGAGTGAAGGTGGTGGTTTTGGTCAGGCTGCCGGAGGTGCCGGTGAGGGTGACGGTACTTTGTCCAATGGCAGCGGAGCTACTCGCCGTCAAAGTCAGCACGCTGCTTCCGTTGGTGGGGTTGGGAGAGAAAGATGCAGTGACGCCTGTGGGCAGGCCGGATATGGCGAGATTAACGTTGCCGGTAAATCCATATTGCGGAGACGCCGAGACGTAAGATGTGCTGGAGCTGCCTTGGCCCATGTTCACGCTGGACGCCGAGAGGATGAAGGTCGGCGCATAGACCCCCAGATAGAGAGTCGTGGTCGCAGTCAGGTTGCCCGATGTGCCGGTGACGGTCACGACGTACTGACCAATCGCGGCGGAGCTGGTGGCGGTGAACGTCAGGGTGCTGCTTGCCGAGGTAGGGTTGGTGCCCCACGCTGCGGCCACTCCGCTGGGCAAAGTGGATGTAACGGACAGGTTGACGCTGCCGCTGAATCCATTCAGGGAATTGACGAAGATGGTGGAAGCGCCCGAGCTGCCTTGACCTACGCCCAAAGTAGACGGCGATGCAAACAGTGTGAAGGTCGGAGCCGTGATGGTTACAGCAAGACTGGTGGTTGCCGTCAGAGCCCCTGAGGTACCAGTGATGGTGAGGTACGCCGTTCCTCCCGCGGCGGTGCTGCTTGTCGTTAACGTGAGCACGCTGCTGCCGCTTGTCGGATTGGTGCCCCACGACGCCGTCACGCCGCTCGGCAGGGCTGACGTTATGGCCAGATTCACGCTTCCGGTGAATCCGTAGAGTGAATTCACTGTGATTGTGGAAGTAGCGGATGCGCCTTGACCGATCGACAGGCCGGCAGGCGAAGCGGAGAGCGAAAAGCTCGGTCCATGAACGGCTAACGTCAAGGTGCTGGTTACAGTCAAGGAGCCGGAAGTGCCGGTGATGGTCACGGGCGTCGACGCCGGGGTTGCGGAACTGGCTGCCGTAAGCGTCAGCACGCTGCTACTCGAGGTGGGATTCGTGCTCCACGACGCAGTTACGCCGCTGGGCAGCGCGCTGGTTACGGCAAGAGTCACGTTGCCGCTGAATCCGCCAGCGCCGGTCACTTTTATCGTGGCCGTTCCGGAGGCGCCTTGGGTAACGTTGAGTGTGCTTACCGAAGGAGCAAGCCAGAAACCGAGCACCTGTGGACCGGCTAGAACATCGATCAGGCTCTGTCCATTCGCGCTTCCCCAGCCAGTGGTCAGGTCATAACCGGAAGTCGCGCTGAACCACACCGGCTGATTGTCGGTGAGGTTATTTCCGCTGGTGATGTCGTGGAAATCGCTGCTATAGTTGGCGCCCGCACCGATCGCATAGATAGCCGGGTTGATAAAACCTATGCCGCCGGAAGGGGCGTTGCCCGCCTCCACCGCTTGCTGATTAACTAACGCCATGAAGCCAGCCCAGCGCGGCGCGGCAAAACTGGTGCCTGCCTCGCCTTCCCCACAGGAACCCTGGGCGCAATAGAAGTTGTCGAAGTCACCTTCCATGGCCACATCCGGCTCATTCCGCAGGGAGGTGGAACCTCCGTTGGCGGTAGTGGCCACGCCGGTCTGCCAACTCGGAGTCGGAATACTGTCAGGACTGATGCCACCGCCGGTTCCATACCCGCCCGAGTTCCACGCCGTCTCCGAGGCCCAGTCGCCGCCGGCTCCATTCGTTGTCAAGTGTGTGCCGCCGACTGCGGTTACGTAGTCGTCTTCAGACGGATAGAAATATGGACTGACTGCCTCATCGAACGCTCCGTCATCCCCTGACGCGACGAAAATACTCTGGCCTTGCGCGGCAAACTCTTCAAAGAAGACGTCGTCGGTCGAAGGATCGTCCGGGTACCAACCCCACGAGACGCTTATCTGCTTGGCGATGTTATCTGTGGCCATCGCGTTAAAGATGTTTGCGTCGTCAACGGTCTCACCCGACCCGATGTACACGAGCACCTGACTCAACCCTGGGGCCATGCCGATGGCCTGCACGATATCCAAAACCTGCTCGGTATCGTCCCCGACCGGATCGCCCGTGGCACCGTCAAGCAGTACGTTGTTAACTGGAACACTGTAAGTTTGCCCGGCATTAGTGAATGTTAAGTCCACGTCGCTGAGTTCGTAGCCACCGAACTCCAAAAGGCCCACGACTTGACCGTTGCCTGTGAGGGTTGTATCGCCGTAGTAAGCTGCTCGCATATCGCTGCCGAGATAAGAACCGCCCGGACCCGAACCGGTAACGTCCGCGGGCGTGACTGCTTGTTGCGATCTCTTCGACATGGGATGCGGGAGGGAGAAGTTATTCATGCCGGCGATGTGCGCCACCGGCACACTCAGATTGAGCGTGGGTTCACGGTCCGGGGAGAAGAATGTGCGATCTTCCGTGGGATGTTGATAGATATTCATCCTCACGCTAAATGCGGTGTTGATTTGCGCCACCGAGCCGCTGATCGGCACGATCAGACGATTCGCCGGTTGTCCGGTCACAACCAAGCCATTGGACTTGGCGAAAGAGACGACGGATGCGTAATCTTCGACGGTCGGACCGAACTGTTGGGTGAATTGATCGACGCTGAGAAAACGGTGGTAATTTGGACTGGCTGGATCGTAAAGCTGGCCCAGTAAACTGGTCAGTTTGGATTGGTTGCGCAGCGGCAGCACGATGGTAAGATTCATCTGCTGGTCTGGCGGCAGCGAACCCAAAAGCGCGGCCTGTCCCGTCGAAACCGCGGGGCGCACATGATGATGCAGCACCTGGGGCGATTGTTGGGCCTGCCCTAGGCTCAACGTCGCAATCATCAGGGTCATCAGGACCGCGCAACCGATACGCAATCTGCCGAGTCGAGGTGAATAGTGGGCAAAACGATTCGAACCAAGGCCAAGAAACGAAAAAGTCCTGGGCAAAGAAGGCATGGCAGCTTACTCCAGCCAAGAAAGCTAGATTACCTGGCTGTTTATCCTTACATTCATAAACAGTGGTCATCTGCGAGTCTCGGCGCTTCATCGAACACCGACATCGGGCATTCTTTAATTGTTTGAAATCTCGCAGAAGTGTACCACCCTGGAGACAAGTCTTGCATTTTTGTCGCTTCCTTTTACGGTGCAGGGCATCGAAAGCTCAGCATTGGACGTGGATCGGAAAGCGAAGTAGTGGCGAGGTAACCCTATGCCCGAATATCCTGAGCTTCGGATGACAAGAATGCCGCTTAATCATGGAGGCGGCCATATCCCAGCCCTTGGCTTTGGCACCTTGATTCCCGACCTAGCCGTGACCGTGACTGCCACCAGAGATGCATTGGAAGCAGGATTTCGACACTTTGATTGTGCCGAGCGATACCGCAACGAGCGCCAGGTTGGCGAGGCGTTGCAGGCAGGACTTGCGGCTGGATGCATCGCACGCCAGGACGTTTTTGTTACTACAAAGTTGTGGAACTCCAATCATCGGCCCGAACGCGTCGCCCCGGCATTCGAGGCCAGTCTCGATCGACTCAGGCTTGACTATCTCGATCTCTATCTCATCCACACTCCGTTTGCATTTCAACCCGGAGACGAGCAGGACCCACGCGATCAGAACGGCAACGTTCTCTACGATGATGGCGTGACATTGCTCGATACCTGGAGGGCAATGGAGAGTCTCGTGGATCGTGGCAGATGCCGAGCCATCGGGCTATCTGACATCACGATGGATAGCCTGCTGCCACTCTACGAATCGGCCAGGATTAAGCCCGCCGTGGTTCAGGTTGAGTCCCATCCTTATCTACCGGAAGCGGAGCTTTTGGAATTCTGCAAGAAAAGTGGAATTGTGTTTTTGGCGTTTGCTCCGCTGGGTCACGGAATGAGGCCGGGACTGCTCGAAGATCCCGTAATTTCCGCGATTGCAGCACGCGTCGGAATGACGCCGGCACAGGTGCTGCTAGCCTGGGCAGTGCAGCGTGGGACGGCATTGCTCACCACCCCGAAGACTGCGGCTCGGGCGAAAGAAAATTTCAATATCTTCCCGCTTCCCAAAGACGCATTCGACGAAATCAGCCACATTCAGATAAGACAAAGGCTCAATGATGTGGTGAATACCGGGAGCCCAGGTTTCATCCCACGAGTGAGTTGAAGTGGAACAACCATTCTCTGGAGCGAACTATGCAAGAAGAGCAGATACGCGACGCACTTGAGGCCCATTGGCGTGCGTCGGCGGCCGGCGACGTACGCGCGGAGCACGACATCTACGCGGACGATGCCATCTGCGACTATCCCCAGTCGGGCGAGCGCATCCTCGGACGAAGAAATTTGGAAGCCTTGCGCAGTCATCATCCCGGCAAACCATCAGGGTTCAACGTCAAGCGGATTCTCGGACAAGGTAACCTTTGGATCACGGAATACACCATCACCTACCAGGAGCGAACATCATACACAGTCAGCATTATGGAGTTCCGCAACGGTAAGGTCGTGCACGAGACGCAGTACTTCGCAGATCCCTTCGAGGCGCCGGCCTGGCGAAGCCAATGGGTTCAGCAGATTGGACCTGGAGGGACGTCTGAAGCGTGAGTATCAACGCTGAAAACCTTGTTGTTGCACGGCACTCGACGGTGCCAACGCCCCGGCTTTCAGACTTGCTCGGCAAGAATCTCGATGTGGTTTTCTGTGGAATCAATCCCGCACTGAGCGCAGCCCAGGCCGGTCACCACTTCTCAAGCCGCAGCAACCGATTCTGGCGTGTCCTTCACCTGGCGGGGTTTACTCCGCACGTGATCCGACCTGAAAACGACCGCACAGTTCTTCAATTCGGATGCGGCCTGACGGCCGCGGTGGAGCGGCCGACTGTGAGAGCCAGCGAGCTTGCGGGCCATGAATTTCACGAAGCTGCCGCGGTCCTGGAAAGAAAGCTTCGGCATTATCGCCCGCGCTTCGTGGCCTTTCTCGGTAAACCCGCCTTTGCAGCGATCTTCCGGCAGAGAAGAGTCGATTGGGGACCGCAGGTCATTCGCTTTGGCGGTGCGCAGGTCTGGGTCTTGCCGAACCCAAGTGGGCTTAATCGGGCATTCAATCTCGATGCACTCGCAACTTTCTATCGGGAACTTCGGACCGCCTCGAGCCAACTCGCTTCGAGTCGCGAAAGGCCGAAGGCAGAGAATCTACTGATCGCACACTTCGCCGATGAAGGGTCTGTGCGAGAGGCTCCCTGTGCGATGAACACGAATGAGTAACGAGTCGGCCAATTTCCGGCAATCCAGGCAACTTGAATCTCAACTGTGGACTTCGGGGCGATAACCGTTACTATGATCGGCTCTCCTGGAAACGCGCCTTGGCGGAGATAACCGGCCAATAAACTGGACCACGCGATTGTGGCTAGCAGTAAGAAGTTATATTTTCTTCAGAGTTCAGCCTATTCATCACTGCATTTTTCGAATCATCAAGATCCGACAGGCGAAGGACGATCTTTTGGCGAAGGGGATTCTAGATCTTCTTGCGCATACGAGCGGCCTCCTTATCGCTGGCATGCGTCCAAAGTACATCCGGCCATTTTCGACAGTGCGGGTACAATCATGGTCGATCCGGCAGTAGAGATTTGGCACTTGAGGAACATGGCGAATGATAAAAGAGAGCTTCGAGCACTGATTCTCTATCGTTCCTGGAGTCGTGACGAAGATTGTCGAGGAGGTCGGGGCCGCTCACAACCCTGCGCTCGCAAAATCTCCTCGACTTAAACGCCGCGGTCTATGTATGATGATCGCTCCTGTCTTCCTTCGTCGTAAAACAGTCCCCATTCTTGTTAATTGGAAAGTCCATTGACCCAGAGCCCCATTGCTTCTCGGTGCTTCGCTCTCCTTGTGCTTTTTGCGCTGTGCTCCGCGCTGCTTGGTGTTGCGCAGGCTGCTTCTACCGGCGCGCCACATGCAACAGAAGTCGGTACGCCGATCCTCGAGTCGCATACCATCAAGGAATTCAACTCTGCGCCGCAGATTTGGAGCATCCTGCAAGATCGCCGCGGGGTGATCTACCTTGGCGTTTCGAGCCGGGAATTGGTCGAATACGACGGCGTCTCGTGGCGAAAAATCGACGTCGGCATGGACAATGTCCGCTCGCTGGCACTCGATGATTCCGGCACGGTATGGGTGGGCGGAAACGGTGGGTTTGGCTACCTGGCCCCCGACCGCAACGGCACCCAGGTGTACGTTTCGCTGCTCGATAAAATCCCGGAAAGCGATCGCAACTTTACTGATGTGTGGCAGACACTCGTTACGCCCCAAGGTCTGTTCTTCCGCAGTTATGAGGAACTCTTTCGCTGGGACGGAAAGACCATGCACGTGTGGCATGCGCGTCCGCAATCGCGAATGCAGGCGCTGTCCACGGTGCGCGGCCACATTTATACGGACGAGAACGGTATCGGCCTTGAGGAGATTGTAGGAGACGAACTGCGCCCGGTACCCGGCGGTGATGCCTACGCGAAGAGTTCCAAGCTGTTTCTCCATCCCTACGATGATGGCCGAATGATCGTTTCAGAACGTGAAGGGCTGCTCTCGCTTTACGACGGTCAAAAGGTCATTCCCTTTCCCACCGCGGTCGATGGCTACTTGAAGACGCACAAACTCTACACTTCCACATTGCTGCACGACGGCAGCCTGTGTCTCACCACGCTGAGTGGGGGCGCAGTCATCCTGCGGCACGACGGCAAATTGCGTCAGATCCTCGATGTGGCGAACGGCTTGATCGATCCCGGCGCGCTTAGCGCATATCAGGATCGCGACGGCGCACTCTGGATCGGCACTGGCGCCGGTGTTACGCGGGTCGATATCGCTTCCCCAATTTCAATTTTCTGGCCCGACGGGCCGCTCGACGCAGCGCGCTTTCAAGGTTCTGTTTACGTCGCGGATGGGAACGGATCTCATCCCGCACTGAAACTCACCTCCGATCCAGGAACAAATCGACCTGTGATGGTGCCAATCGCGGGCGCTAATCAGGGGTTCTCGCTCCTCAAATTCAAGGATCATTCGGGCAAGAGTCCGGATCAGTTGCTCGTTTCTTCAAGCGATGGAGTGCTCCGCGTCATTGGCGAGAAGCTTGTGCCAACGTTGCCGGACGTTCACTTGCTCGACAAGCAAGCTTACGTTGCGATCCAGTCGCGCAAGAATCCTGAGAGGGTATTCGTCGGCCATGGCGATGGCGTAAGTTCGATGCGTTGGGATGGCGCCAAGTGGATCGATGAAGGGCGGCTACCGAACACCGTATATGTAGCTCACTCCTTCGCTGAGGACGCCGATGGGGATCTTTGGGTGGGCGGAGGCAAGGACCATTTTCTGCGGATCAAGGTTGCGCCCACGGGTATGCGCGACTCAACGGCAGAAAACGTGTCGACCAACTACGGAATCCCTGCCGGCATTGGCGGGGTGAGCTACTTATTAGGCGACGTGTACGCCGCGCTTGGGGACAGTCAGAACATTTACCGTTGGGACCGCATCGCCCACAGGTTCGTACTAGACAACCGTCTGCAGCTGCCGCTCGATGAACCGGATGCCTCTCCGTTGCTCTTCGAGACTTACGACGGCAGCGCGTGGTCCCTAATGGTTGGTTCCGAGAGGCGCCGCATTGCGCGTGTTACGCGAAATCCCGATGGAACCTTCCATCTCGATGAGGAAACATACAAGCCCCTTACGCGCTTCAAGGTGTTCCCTACGTTTGTCGACACAGACGGCGCTGTTTGGTCCACCGGTGACTCGCTTTTGCGCTTCGATCCGCAATTGCGCGCCGCTGCCGCGGACCTGCTGCCAACGCTGGTTCGACAGGTTAATGCGGGAAAGGGCCTTCTGTTCGGAGGCACTAATGTACCAGGTGGTTCATACGTGCGCCTGCCTCCAGGCTCCAGCGGGGTCCGCTTCCAGTTTGCCGCTCCCATCTATAGCAACGCCGCAGACGTGAATTACCAATACTTGCTCGAAGGAGCCGACAAGGATTGGTCGGTGTGGGGCAAACAAAAGCAAGCGAACTATAGCGGTCTCGGCCCTGGAACTTATCGTTTCCGCGTTCATGCTCGCAGCGACGATGGCCGCGTGAGCCCAGAGGGCAACTATGCTTTCATCATTCTGCCGCCGTGGTATCGCACAACGCTGGCTTACGTACTATATGCCCTGCTGCTAATCATCCTGGCACTCGGCGGCTGGCGCTATATCAGCAGGCACGAGCGCGAAAAATCCCGTCGCAAAACGGATGCGCTTGAGGCCCAGGCCCGTACCCTCGAAGCCACCGTTAATGAGCGCACCGAAGAGATTCGCGCTCAAGCGGCTGAGATTTCGGCGCAGAAAGATTCCATCGAGCTACTCAGCGAGATCGGCAAAGAGATTACCGCGTCTCTCGATCTCAACACCATCCTGTTCAAGCTCTACGAGCGCGTGAACCAGATCATGGACGCGAGCGTCTTCGGTGTCGGTCTTTACCGGCCGGACAAGGGCGTCATCGAGTACAGCCTTGCCATCGAAAACGGCAAGCGTTACGCGCCATACACCCGCAGCACCGACGACAAGAACCAATTCGCCGTATGGTGTATCGATCATCGCCAGGCGATTCTCATCAATGACGTGGAAAAAGAATCGTCGAAGTACGTTGCCAAATACCAACACACTGGCCATACGCTCGATGATGGAAGCAAGGCTCTGCCGCCCGCATCGATGATCTACCTGCCGCTGGTCGCGCAAGAACGGGTGCTGGGCATACTCACCGTGCAGAGCTTCAAGACCAATGCTTATACCGTGCGCAACCTGAGCCTGCTTGAGAATCTGGCGGCTTATACTACGATCGCGCTCGACAATGCCAACGCCTATCTCGTGATCAATCAGCGCGAGCAAGAGGTGCGCGAACGCGCCGCCGAACTGATTACTATCAATCGCATCAGCCAGGCGCTGGCGACTCAGCTCGATAAGAACCGCCTCATCCAATTCGTTGGCGATCAGGTGCGCGACCTGTTCCGCGCGCCCATCGCCTATGTTGCGCTGCTCGATCGCACTTCAATGATGCTTCATTTTCCTTACGCCCACGGAGAGGAAGCTCCGTCGCGTCCTTATGGGTCGGGGCTGACCTCGCAGATCATTCGTACCGGCGAACCGCTGCTTATTAATCAAGACATGGAGGCCAACCGAACGCGGCTTGGCATCGAGCAAATCGGTCGTCAGACTGCGTCCTATCTCGGCGTGCCAATACCTTCGGGAGGCCAGGTCATCGGCGTGATCAGCGTTCAGTCCGTCGAACAGGAAGGCCGCTTCACTGACGCCGATCAGCGCCTCCTTTCGACGGTTGCTACTGCGGTAGGCGTTGCCTTCCACAATGCGAAGCTGTTTGAAGAAGCCGGTCGCGCGCGCGCCGCGGCCGAGCAGGCCGACGCAGCCAAGAGTTCGTTCCTCTCCACCGTGAGCCACGAACTGCGAACTCCACTCACTTCGGTCCTCGGCTTCGCAAAAATCATTCGCCGACGTCTTGAGGAACGACTCTTTCCACTGATCCCCGAGCAAGATCGCAAGGTCCAACAAGCCAAACAGCAGGTGATCGAAAATCTCGGCATTGTCGTCAGTGAAGGCGAACGCCTCACCAAGCTCATTGACGACGTTCTCGATCTGGCGAAAATTGAGGCCGGCAAGTTTACCTGGAACATGAGCAGCCTCTCCATCAAAGATGTGATTGACCGCGCAGTCTCTGCGACCGCATCGCTCTTTGAAGCGAAGAAGCTTCAGCTCATGCGCGATATAGATGCAGATCTGCCTGCCATCACCGGCGATCAGGATCGCCTCATCCAGGTTGTCATCAATCTCATCTCGAACGCCGTGAAGTTTACCGATTCCGGATCGATTACCTGCTCGGCGCACAGGCACGGCTCAGAACTCATCGTGAGTGTAAAAGACTCCGGCATTGGCATCGCTGCGGACGACCAGCCCAAGGTCTTCGAAAAATTCAAGCAGGTCGGTGACACCCTCACCGACAAGCCCAAGGGTACTGGCCTCGGCTTGCCTATCTGCAAGGAGATTGTCGAATATCACGGCGGGCGCATTTGGGTTGAGAGCGAGCCCGGCCACGGCAGCACGTTCTTTTTTACCCTGCCTATTATCGCGGAGTCTGCGCCAACGGAGTTGCGCCCCAAGCGCCACTCCATCGACATCGAGTCGCTGGTCAGGCAACTGCGCGAGCGAGTCCCGACGCATGAGGTACGCGACAAATCGGTGCTCGTTGTCGATGATGACCCGAACATTCGCTCCTTGCTGCAACAGGAGCTCACCGAAGCGGGCTACAAAGTTCGGCTTGCAGAAGACGGCCGCAAAGCGCTGACATTGATCCGCGAAGAAATACCCGGCCTGGTGATCCTCGACGTGATGATGCCGGAAATGAATGGTTTCGATGTGGCGGCGGTACTCAAGAATGACCCGGCCACGATGGACATTCCGATCATTATCCTGTCAATCCTCGAGGACAAGGAGCGCGGCTTCCGGCTGGGCGTCGATCGCTACCTGACCAAGCCTATCGATACTGCATCGCTCTTCCACGAAGTGGATACCTTGCTTGATCAGGGCAAATCACGCAAGAAGGTGATGGTGGTAGACGAAGATGCTTCAACGCTGCGCACCCTCACGGACGCACTCGAGACGCGTGGTTATCAGGTCGTCGAATCCAAAGGTGCAGAGCTTGTTTCGCGGGCTGTTGACTCCAAGCCCGACATCATCATTCTCAATTCTTTGCTGTCCAGCGAAGAAGCGGTTCAGTCTCTCCGCTTCGAGAAAGGCATGGAGAACGTCCTTTTCCTCATCTATCAATGAAGCCTATGAAAATTCTGATTGTTGACGACGAAGCTCATCTGCGCACGCTCATCCAGCAGACCCTGGAGGAACTGGAAGACGACGGCGTGGAAATCCTGACGGCAACCAACGGCGAAGAAGCGCTCAAGACCATCCGCGCCGAAGAGCCGGACCTGGTTTTTCTCGATGTCATGATGCCCAAGAAAAATGGCTTCGACGTGTGCTATGCGGTGAAAAACGAGCTGGGTATGAGCCACATTCACATCATTCTGCTTACTGCGAAGGGCCAAGAGTTTGATCGTCAACGCGGCCAGGAAGTCGGCGCGGACTTGTATATGACTAAGCCCTTCGATCCCGACGCGCTCATTGCCAAAGCTCGCTCCGTGCTTGGCCTGTCCGCTGCCGGAGCGTGAGGTATGGCCGCGGTCACATTGAAATCCCTTCTCAGGCCCGCGTCCAGTAGCGGTGCGGTTATTCGCGCTTTGTTAAAGGCCGTTCATCAAGACGTGTCCATCGTCGATACGCAGGGCAAGCTTCTTATGGGAGATGCAGTTGACGATCCGCTCAACAGCGCGCCCGTGCCAGTTAGTCTCGACGACACAACGCTCGGATATGTTGTAGGTCCGGAAGAATCCGCACGAGCCATCGCGTTAGTTCTGGCGCACTTCGTAGCGCGTGAGTCCGAAGGTCGCGCACTGGCTTCAGAGATTCTTCACCTCTATCGCGAAGTCCATCTCATTGAGCAGCTTTCTGAGCAGTTGGTCGCGCTGCTCAACTCAAGTGCCGTGGCTGAGTCCGCGCTCGCGCAAGCGCAGCGGCTCATCTCGGCCACCCACGGCAGTGTCCTCATTTTTGACAAAGAGGGCGGCCGACTCGAGCGTGCCGCATCCATCGGCGATGCCCCCCAAGGCGCCGAGCTGCTGGGTCCATCTTCGCGCTTCACAACATCTATACTCGAGCGCGGCATCGGAGAGATCGTCAACAACTGCGCCGCAGATGCTCGCTCTCTGGGCTTTGAATGCTCTCTTCATTCTCTGATCTGCGCGCCACTTCGCGCCGGCCAGCGCAGTGCCGGAGTCATCGCGCTCGGCAGCAGTGATGTCAACGTTTCGTATACGGCTGGTGATCTGAAACTGCTCAACACCATCGCTTTGCAAGCGGCTGCCGCAATTGAAAACGCGTTGCTCTGCGCGGAGATGGTTGAAAGCGCCCGCGAACGCGCGGCCTACGCAGCCGAGTTGCAGGCTGCGAGTACTGTGCAGCAACTGTTGCTGCAGAGCGCATCACAGGTCACTCCCGGATTTGAAGTGAGCTCTGTTTACCTACCCGCCAGCGAAGTGGGTGGGGACTTTTTCTTCGTTGCCCCTGGGCCGGATGGGTCGATTACCGCCATCGTCGGTGACGTCTCTGGAAAAGGTTTAACCGCGGCGATGCGTGTCGCCATGATCCTCGGCGCACTGCGACGCGAGACATCTTACGATCCCTGTGACATTCTCGCTGGTCTCAATAACGTTCTTATTGCGCAAGGTCAGCTTGGCTTCACCACTGCGTGCTGTGTCCGCATCGCGCTTTCCGGCGAATATACAATTGCGAACGCCGGCCACATCTCTCCCTTTCTCTCCGGACAGGAATTGAGCACGCCGCCGGCGCTGCCGCTTGGCTTGGTTCCCGACCAGGTCTACACCTCGGTTGGCGGCAAACTCCTCCCATCCGAGCGCCTTGTTCTTCTCTCCGACGGCGTTCTCGAGGCCCGCGCACCCGGTGGCGAACTCTACGGGTTCGAGCGCCTTCCCGATCTTACCCTTCAGTCCGCTCAACAAATCGCAGACACGGCACGAGACTTCGGTCAGGAAGACGATATCACTGTACTCACGCTAAGCCTTGCGGCTCAGTTTGGCATATCTCTTAAATGATAGTTTCGGGCTTCAGCGACCGGTGGCTTCGCAAATCCGACCATGCGCTGCGGATGTCGTGTTGCGGAGCAAGCTGGGACCATCTACCAGAGTTTCAGCCGTAAAGGCGTCGCCACAAAGCGCCACCGAACCTGGTGATCTGGACGCCCCTGCCACCTGCAAAAAAAATACAGTTGCTCCCGCTGCAGGCTCAGTCTGAAGCCGTGGATCCCATCGATCTGAACTCTATCTTGGTCTCCAACGAACTTGCCTGGCTAATGGTTAGCGTAGGAAGACTGACCAGCAGTCGAAACCTCATGACACGTGGGGATTTGATGAGTAGGTGATTGCGGCGATCCTCCAGCCATCGCTTCCTTTAACCAGGACCCAAGTCTCACTCCCGCGATTTTGTTCTTTTCCGTCTACCAGGAATACAAAGTCGAAGTATACCGAAGCGATCGTCCCATCACTGTTCTCCTGCAGATGTGTGTGCGTCGGATTAAAGCTGGCCTTTGAGGTCGAAACCGCTTTTGCGAAGTCAGTGTAGCTTCCTTCGCGAATCTTCTGCGCATCCGGTGATTTCGATTTGGCACGAGCGTAGGCGTCATCAGAAAGCACATTCAGCCACATGCTGCCTTGAGGAAGAAATAGATGTGCGAGACGAGATCCATCGTGAGTAAGAACGGCTTCATGGTAGGCGTCGATTACATGCTGAACATCGACAGTATCCGGAACGGTGCCGGCGGGGACAGCGTTGTCGCTCACAGCAGGTAACGGGCTTTGAGCGAAGGTCGCGCCGCCGAAGGGAATCGTGAGAGCAAGGAAGAGGCTGCTGATGAAATACTTCATGTGTTATCTCCTGTAAGGCGACCGCTGCAAAGGTCAACGTTGAATGCGAGAGTTAGTAGGTCTATCGCCAATTTACAGATAACTGCGGCGCAGCGGGATGGTATGTTTCGAAGCGGTCTTGGCAGTTGCAGTTCGGTATGCGTTTAAAAGTTCCACCGCCCTAAAGTAGAGCCGGACAGAGCCGGGTCGACTAATACGCCCTGAGGATAGGGGTTACAAACTACTCGGCAGCGATGGTTCAGGTGGTAGTGTAATGGGCAAGCATGGATATTGGGCGGCGAACGAAGCCAACACAACTGTGCCGCAATCGCGCGGAAGAAGCGGATTGCCCCGCTGACGGACAGTCGCATCCGTTGAATGGAATTAGTCCTGGAACTGGGCATGGGCTTCTGCCGGACACGTTGCGGGCTGAGCTTTGGGTTAAGGCCGGCGCAGAAATTGTAGAAGTGACTGATACGGAGTTCGGAACCGCGCTCCAGGCTATTGGAACCAAACACAGCGCCCGACGCGACGGGTCCGGAGCCCGAGACGATCGCGATGCGGCGGGACAAACCCGGCAGACCTCCAGTAAAGCCGACGGATCGTTCGATCTGACCGAAATTCCACCGGGACATTACGAACTCGGAGTGATGGCGCGAGGATTTCAAGGGTATAGGCAGGCCGTGGATCTGAGCCTGCGCGACATGGCCATGATGGACGCGCCGCTGATCGTAGGATCCGCGGCGCAAACCGTGACAGTAGAGGCAGAGTCATCGGTTCTGGAGACGTCGTCGGCAAGCGTGGCGGCGGTGCAGGTAACAGAATTACCGAGCCTGATAGCCGCGCAAATGAGTGTGACCCTGGGTAAGCGGGTCTTATCGCTCGACGGCGAGGGTGCGCTGTTTGTGAGCCGTAATCGCGCCAAGAGTTGGAAGAGGGTGAAGCCGCAATGGGCGGGCATGGTGACCCTGATTGGAACGGCGAATTCGAGTGCGACGCAAGGCAAACGCGGCAAAACCATCGAGGAAAATGCGCCGACAGTGTTCCAATTGACGACGGATACGGGTGCGGTGTGGGTGAGCGAGGACGGAACCCACTGGCGCGAACGATAGAGTACTTACAAATCTTACTAAAAAATATTGCAAGATTCTTGAAGTGTTGCGAACCCCATGTGTGAGTGATCGCCGGCCCGATTGTCCGGCGATCGCCACAAGGGGGATGCACGATGCACCGCATACTTTCGATTCAAAGCGGGTTGTTATTGTTGGCGGCGTGTTTCGCGGCCAATGCGCAAGCCAATACGATGTCTGCTGTTTACGCGCACAATGCGCTGGTGCTCGCAGCGCCATACGAAGCTCAGCGCAGCGGTGCTGTCGAGCTGGTCGCAGAGGTGCTGAACCCCGAAGATCGCGCGCTGGGCAAGACCGTGCTGCGAGAGCGTGTCTTGCGCGGTCCGGCCGCGTGGAACGTGCAAATCTTGCTGACAGAAAAAGTCCCGCTCGATGACATCCTCTGGGAGCGGGTAAGGTTCGCGCTGCGTTACGCGGACGAGACCAAACCAGCGATCGAGGAGATCCGGCCCATCGCCGAGATCCTGAGCAGGCCTGTCATGCGTATCCTCGGGCAGCGTTCATACGCATCCGGAGCGAAGGCCGCGATGCGGGTGATCGTGTCCAGCAACGCGAGCGACAGTGTTCCAGAAGCGGTGCGCGATGGGAAGGTGAGAATCGAACTATTGAGTGGCGACCACCGTGCGCGGCTTCTGTTTGCGGGCCGGTTAAATCGGAAGGGATCGGTGGAAGCAGAGTTCAGGTTTCCTGCCGGAATGGTAGGTAGCTTTCCGGTGCGGTTTACAGCAGAGACACCGCTGGGAGCAGTTGAAACCACTCAGATGGTAAAACTCGAGGATCGGATCAGCGTTCTGCTTACGAGCGAAAAACCGATCTACCAGCCAGCGCAGACGATGCACCTACGGGCGCTGGCGCTCGACCGGGCCGATCATCATGCCGCGGCGGAACGGAAGCTGACTCTTGAAGTGGAAGATCCGCGCGGAAACAAGGTCTTCCGAAAAGCCGCGGAGACGGATAAGTTCGGCGTCGCATCGGCTGAATTTGCACTAGCCGACGAAGTGAACCTGGTTGCGTATCACGTGACGGCGAAGTTGGGCGATGCGGAGAGCAACGCCGCGGAGTTAGCCGTGAATGTTGAGCGCTATGTACTGCCGAAGTTTCGCGTAACGATGGCGTTTACCGCGAAAGACGGCATCGTGAAGCACGATTTCAGGCCCGGCGATCATGTCACGGGAACAGTGAAAGCCAACTACTTCTTCGGCAAGCCGGTGGCGAATGCAAAAGTGACGTTGAAGGCATCGGTCATGGATGTGGAGGTGTTTCAAGCGGCCACAGCAGAGGGAAAAACCGATGAGAACGGCGAATACTTTTTTGATTTGCCACTGCCGAATTTCTTTGCAGGGAGCGGGAAGCAGCGCGGAGCCACGCCGATGGTGGTGGAAGCGACCGTGAAGGATGCGGCGGAGCACGCGGAGACCCGCGGAGAAACGATCACTGTAAGCCAACAGCCCTTGTTGATTACGGCGATGCCGGAGGGCGGCGCACTGGTGAGCGGAATAGCGAACAACGTATACGTGCTGGTGGCGTATCCGGATCTTTGTGCGCCTATACACTTTGAGGTAACAGGCCGCTAGTTAGTACTGCAAATGCTGCCGCGCGATGGGCGTTTCTGCACGATTTCTCCGATCCTATTGGCGCGGCGTAACGGGGGCCGCTCTCCACTGGCTACCCCATTGCGATGGCTTCGGGCCCATGATGAAATGGAGAATCCCACCAGCCTGAATCTGCTCCCAAGTGATGACCGGAATGTCGAGCGGAGCACCATTGAGAGTCGCTGACTGAATGTAGAGATTGTCTGGGGAGTTATTACTCGCCTGAACACGTAACGCCCTTCCATTTTCGAGGGTGAGTGATATCTCGCCGTACATCGGACTGCCGATCATGTAATCGCCGCCGGCAGGATTGACGGGGTAGAAGCCCATTGCAGTGAAAAGAAGCCATGCCGACATCTGGCCGCAATCATCGTCGCCGTCCAGACCGCCGGGTACAGGCTGATATTCCTTCTCTGCAATCTTGCGAACCATCGCTTGCGTCTTCCAGGGCTGGCCGCCGAAGTCATACAGATAGCCGTAGTGGTGACTCGGCTCGTTGTTGTGTACGTTATGGCCGCCGCTGAAGTGCTGGTCGAGCTTCTTGTCGTATGGTTCCACTCCGCCCATCAATTGAATTAATCCAGCCTGATCGTGGAGCGGCGACCACGTATAAACCCATGCGTCGCCCTCGGTCCAGCCGGAGATGGAGCGGTTGCCGTTGTCGTCTCTTCCTCCACCGATAGGCGCCCATTTGCCGTTTGACGTTTTCCCATTCATCAGACCGAGTGCAGGATTATAGAGATTGCGATCGTTCAAGGAGCGCTTGAGAAAGAAATCGTAATCGTTGATTCGTCCGAGGGCCTTGGCAATCTGCGCGACGCACCAATCATCGTAACTGCCTTCCAGCGTTACCGAGGCCGCTTCATCGGTCTTGTCGGTGGGAACATAACCAAGCTGCTTCAAATAGGTGAGCCCGGCGCGAGCTTCATATGGAGTATGTTCCTCACGGTCAAGCCATCGCCGCGTAGTGTCCCCATCCGGAGGTGTCATCGCGTCCTTATAAACGGCCTGCCATGCCACGTCTCGATCGAAGCCATGAAAGCCTTTGCGGATTGCTTCAGCGACAAGCGAGTCCGCATGCGTTGCAATCATGATGTTGGTGTAGCTGGGATTCGGCCACTTCGGCATCCAGCCGCCTTCCTTGAAATCCTGCAAGAGCGCGGTGATCATGCCGTCTATTCGCTCTGGAGCAAAGAGCGTGAGCAGGCTGTTCTCGGCACGAAAGGTGTCCCAGATGGAATATGCCGTATAACTTTCGCCGCTGTGGATGGTGTCATCGAATGCGCTGTAATACCGGCCATACTCCGAGAAGAGTCTCGGATAGAGCAACGCATGATAGAGCGCAGTGTAAAGCAGGGTCTTATCGGCATCGGTTGCTCCGCCGATCTGTAATCGCGAAAGCTTTGCGTTCCACTGCGCGCGAAGTTCTCGCTGCACCGTGTCGAAGTCCCAACCGGGGATCTCACGGCGAAGATTTTCGCGTGCCTGTTCCACACTGATGAATGAGGTTCCCACGCGCACTTGGACGGTCTGGCCAGGCTCGAATTCCGCATAGGCTCCGCGGCTGGTCTCAGCGCTGCTGTCATCCATCCCATAGGTTTTCATGGCCGACGGCGACTGTTGAATCTGGATAACAAAATAGCCCCCGAAGTTAGGCAGAGCGAGCGGGCCTAAATGCGCATCCATACGATGCGGATTGTAGCCGGTGATCTCGCGACTTCCGGGATTCACGGATGCCATGCCTGGAATTCCAGGACGCGAAGCTTCAATGAGGACGCGGCCCGCACTCGCCGCGGGAAAGGTGAATCGCAACATCGAGCAGCGTTCCGTAGCGGTCATCTCCGCCTGGATGGTTCCTTCCGAACCCGCATTCAACAGAACCTTATAGTAGTCGGGCCTCGCGATTTCCGATTGATGGTTGTACGGAAGTTTGCGGGAATCCGGCGTAACACGGAGTGGGCCGATTTGCGGAGCAATTGTAACGTAGCCGTAGTCTCCCATCCAGATCGCTGGCTGATGCGTTCCGATAAATCCGGAAATCGACGTGTCGTCATAGTTGTATGAGGTGACACTGATCTTGTTCTGTCGCGTTTGCGGCGTCCAGTCTGTCATGCCGAATGGCGTGGTCACGAAGGGCATGGTGCCGCCGTAACCGATCGAGCTGCGCTGAGAACCGATAAGCGGATTCACATACGGAACGAGATCTGTTTGCGCAAATAGCTCCGAAAACGGGACCAGAACAATGATCGCAAAGATAAAAACAAATCTATTCATCACTGCGAATTGTATCTCGTCGGTTTGCTCGTTTGGCGCCGATCAATAACACGATTGGCTAATTCACTTCATGCTATATGTCCCCTGCCAAGGGGAACGGACTTAGTCGGCTGGATGCGCAACCGCCCTTCCACCAGGATCGACCGCAACCTCCGAGCCACTGGCTCACTCGTCCCCGGATTGACACGAGAGAGTGTTCGCGATTCGAGCAGCGAGAACGGCATCTAATACAGCTCGTAAGTCATGTAATAAGAGCATCATATGGCATGGGAGAGTAAAATAAGAGAAGGCAATCGATAGGCCTTCTTTAACGGAGTTCGAGTTGAAGTCCCCGACTCGCTTATCACTCAGAATCGAACGGATACCGATTCAGAAGCCCATTCATCGTTTAGGATTGCTGGGTATCTTTGCGAGACCCTGGCGGTGAAACGGGTCTGCGGTTTCGTTGTTTGCATACAGCCCCACGCTTGGCTCGATTGCGCGCGGGTGAAGCATTTGCGCCAACTCTCGGGCTATCGAATTCATGACAAAAAAGTCTTTGCCTCCCGGTTATTTTCTTGGCTTCAATGCCGCGGGAGGGTTCTCTCGGAGAACATTTCTTCGCTCGGGCAGCATCTTTTTTGCACTGCGGATGGCAGAGTTGCGCGCCGCGGGAATCGCCCTTTTGCCTTCGCCCGTTCATGCTTCGTTGTGCCTGCCGACATCGCCGACCGTGTACCCGCCGCTTCTCCAAAAATTCATTGCCAAGCTGGACCCGGCGGCTGACGATTTTGTGTGTGAGCAATATGCCGCCGAAATTCAGCCGATGCTGGACTTGTGGAGTTCTTCCATCCACGATCGCGGCAAAATTGTTGAGGTCGTCGAGTTGCAGCTCTCTGAATCACTCCAGGCCTGCTCCCTCGTGCCGACCAAGACCGTTGCGTTGCGCTCCATGCCCCCGCTTGAAGCAGACAGGCGGATTTTTGGCGGGCAGGAGAGCCTTGGGCGAGAGAGATTTATCGCCGAGTGGAAAGCATACCTTGCAGCATTCGCGTCGATTGAGACCTTCGAACTGCAGATATACGGAATTCGCATCAGCAGCAACGAGCCTATCAGCATAGACACTGATATTCGATTCAACCTTGTCGGCACCGCTCAAAACGGTGTGCGAGAGCAGCGAGTTGGGGCATGGCATCTCACCTGGCTCAAGGCTGGTCAGATGCCGGAAAAGAAGCAGCATTGGCAAGTGTGGAAGTGGTCAGCGGATCCCGAGGTGCGCAGCCGTCTTACGGGTCTGGGCTTCACTGAAATCACCGGGCACTGTCTCGATGCTGACGCAGCGGGCACGGCGCAGTTGCTGCCGGGAATCGATTATTGGCGGACGGTGCTTGATGGCGCGACCGGCGTCGACGTCTACGGCAACCACGGCGTTGCTGTAGGCGACATCGATGAAAGCGGACACGACAGCTTCTACGTGTGCCAGCCTTCGGGATTGCCCAACCGGCTCTATCGCAACCGGGGCAATGGCACGTTTGAAGACATCACCGAGGCGTCGGGCACGGGGATTATCGATGGCACCGCGTCCGCATTGTTCGTCGATTTCAGAAACCGGGGCAGGCAGGATTTGCTGGTTGTTCGCGCCGGCGGTCCGCTTCTGTTTGCCAACATGGGAAATGGCCGCTTCGAACCGCAGCCCGATGCATTTCATTTTGCTCGCGCACCGCAGGGAACCTTTACGAGCGCGGCGGTGGCCGACTATAACCGCGATGGACTTTTGGATGTCTACTTTTGTGTCTACAACTATTACAAGGGATTGAATCACCATCAGTATCCGTCGCCTTATTACGACGCGCAGAATGGGCCGCCTAATTCTCTCTTTCGCAACCGCGGCGACGGCACCTTTGAGGAAGTGACCGTTGCGAGCGGCATGGACCAGAATAATCATCGCTTCAGTTTCGCTGCCGCCTGGTGTGACTACGACAACGACGGCTGGCCTGATCTCTACGTGGCCAACGATTTTGGCAGAAAGAATCTGTATCGCAATAATCGCGATGGCACCTTTACCGACGTTGCCGCCAAGGATGGCGTAGAGGACTATGGTCCGGGGATGAGCACGTGTTGGGTAGACATCGATAACGATGGATTGCAGGACGTATACGTGGCCAACATGTGGCTCGCAGAGGGCCAGCGCATCACGGCCGATGACCACTTTCTTGCGGGCGTCGATCCGGCGATACGCGCGCTCTATCAAAAACACAACATGGGCAATTCGCTTTACCGGAACACGGGCTCGGGAGCTTTCGAAGATATAGGCGCAAAGGCAGGAACATCGAAGTGCGGCTGGTCGTGGTCGTGCGCATCGTGGGACTTCGACAATGACGGCTGGGCCGATCTCTATGTAGCGAATGGATTCGTTTCCGGTCCGAAACACTTCGATCTGCAGAGCTTTTTCTGGCGGCAAGTGGCACAGCGTTCGTTGACCCCTTTGGGCGCCTCTCCCGAATACGAACAGGCGTGGAACGCCATCAATGAACTGGTTCGCTCGGACTATTCCTGGAGCGGGTACCAGCGCAATGTATTCTTCGCCAACAATAACGATGGCAGCTTTTCTGAAGTCTCAGGTGTGCTGGGACTGGATTTGATCGACGACAGTCGCGCCTATGCGCTGAGCGATTTCGACCACGATGGGCGGCTCGAACTCGTCCTCAAGAATCGCACCGGCCCGCAGGTACGCATCTTGCGCAACAACCTTGAAGGCATCGGCAATTCGATTGTCTTTCGACTCAAAGGACACGAGAGCAACCGGGATGCGATCGGCGCTTTGGTGACGCTCGAATCCGGAACTACACGGCAGGTGAAGTTCGTCTCAGCCGGTTCCGGCTTTGCATCGCAACATACCAAGGAACTCTTCTTCGGACTGGGCAAAGCATCGCAACCTGTTTCCATATCCGTTCTCTGGCCAACGGGAACGACTGCCCGCTACACCAATCTTCCCGTGAATCACCGGGTGCAGATTGAAGAGGGCAACCCGGTCGTTCAGGCTAAGCCCTATGAGCCGGGTCCATCGCACGTTCAATCCTCGGCAGCCGTGCTCACCAGCCCGCCCGAGCCAGAAACGACGAGTACCTGGTTGATTGCGCCACTTTTCGGGCCGGATCTTCGGCTTCCCGACCTTAAAGGCGAGGAGTCTCAGCTCAGTTCACTGCGGGGACAACCGGTTTTGCTCACGTTTCTTCGGTCCAATTGCCCCGATAGCAGATTGCAATTCGAGCTTCTGCAGAAGGCCTTCGCGGATATCTCATCAGCACGTCTCGCGCTATTTGCAGTGGTCTTGCCGGGCAGCGGCGATCGTGCGGCCATTGACGATCTCGCACGCTCCGCTCAAGTGAGATTCCCTCTTCATGTGGCTGATGAGCGCAGTGCAGGGGCATGGAATATCCAGCATCGCTATCTTTTCGATCGGCGTCGCGATTTGGCATCGCCGGTGTCGTTTCTTCTCGATGCAAATGGCGCGATCATTCGAGTTTATAACGGGGTGGTCAAGCCGCAGAGCGTGATCGATGACGCAAAGACCGCTCCCGGAACGACAGCGGAGAGACTTGCTCGCGCCATGCCGTTTCCCGGTCCTTATTATGGCGCGGCGTTGAAGCACGATTACCTCAGCTTCGGAATTGCGTTTTCTGAGAATGGATACACGGACGAGGCCCAAGCCGCCTTCCAGCACGCGATCGACGACGATCCGGGCCACCAGGTTGCGTGGTTCAACCTGGGCACCATCTATTTGAACAAGAAAATGTATGGCGAAGCCCGCAGGTGTTTGAATGAAGCCGTGCGCCTGAACTCGCAGGACTCCGACGCATGGAACAACCTCGGCTCAATTTCGGGTATGGAGGAGAAGTACGACCTGGCTCTCGAACAATTCATGCATGCTGCCCAAGCCAATCCGAATCACTTGAATGCGATTACGAACATGATGCGGATCTATGAGTTCCAAGGCCGCGCGGCAGACGCGCAAAAGGCGATGGAAGACCTGGTCGCCCGTGCGCCCGATAATGCCGATCTTCATCTGTATTTTGCCATGACGCTGGTGGCACAGAACGACCTCAAGAAGGCGCGCGCGGAACTGGAAACGTCAATCCGACTGCGGCCTTCCAATCCAGACGCGATCAACAATCTGGGTGCGGTACTGCTTCGCCTGGGGCTTGCAGGTGAGGCGCTTCAGCGCTTTGATGAGTGCCGGCTCCTGGCACCGGACTTTGATCGGGCGTTTATCAATTCTGCCCTTTTGTATCGAAGGCAAGGACAGCTCGACAAGGCAAAAGAGATTCTTGAGGAGTTTCTATCGCGACATCCAGGCGACGCCGCGGTGCGGGACACCCTGAAAAACATGGCGACAGAGTGACCGTCCGTCATCTCTATCGACGCCTCACCGGCGATGCGCTTGCAGCCAGCGTACATCCCGCAGAGGCTTCGACGCGTTGCTGCGCCGTCTCGTTTCTCTGGGACGGACTCAGCGATTTTTGGCCGACCAAATCGGGGTTGCAGGGGATGATTTAGTCCATTTCAGCAGTAGCCTACTGTAAGATACTGGATTCATAACAATATGAAAATAAATGATTTGTCCCTGTCTGGGTGATATTTACCGTAGTCCACCTTACGGAGGGCATTCGCGATGAATATTCATTGCCACCGTAATTACCTTACCCGAAATTGCGGCAGGAACCGTTGAAGGATATCTGCCGCGGGTACTTTTCAGGAGGACTTTTCAATGAAGCGAGTGCGATTTCTGGGCCGGATCTGCCTGCCCATTATCCTGTTCCTGGCCTGGCTAGCCATTCCTTTCGTTCTGCAAGCTCAAGATCTGACGACGACGGCCAATCTTGCCGGCACCGTCACCGATAGCACGGGAGCCGTCGTGGCCCAGGCTACCGTTACTGTTTCCGGCGTTGACAACGGCGTGGTCCGCACCGTGAAGACGGACGGCGTGGGCGGCTACTCCGTCACTTTACTTCCTCCCGCCTCTTACAACGTGAGAGTCGCAGCGAAGGGATTCCAGGCTTACGAGCAAAACGGAATTGTCCTGCACCCTGGTCAGGGCGCAAGGCAAGATGTAGCCCTGGTCGTCGGTTCTGAGAGCCAGGAAGTCGTGGTCACAGCCCAGGCATCCCTGGTCAACACCAGCGATGCCAATCTATCGGCGGAGATTGAGTCAAAACAGGTCGAAGACCTTCCGCTCAACCTTCGCAATGTGTACGGCCTCGCCGTGTTGAATTCGTCCGTACAGAACTCCACTGAGAACCAGACGTTGGGTGAAGGTGGGACCTCCGGCAAAGCCGACCAGGATATCTCCTTCTTGAACTTTGGCGGCGGCTTCTTTGGGACCTCTGCTTACATGCTGGACGGCATCTGGGACACGGATAGCACCTGGGGCGCGGTCGTTTACGTTCCCTCGGTTGAGGCTACCGCTGACATGAAGATCCAAACCAACTCGTTTACTGCGCAAAGCGGATTCAGCACAGGTAACGTTTTTCAGGTCGAAACCAAGTCCGGTACAAGCGACTTCCACGGTGATATGTTCGAGTTCATTACCAACGAGAAAGTCGACGCAAACAAATGGGCCAACAACCTAAACGGCCTGGCTAAGACTCCCTACCGTCGCAATCAGTTTGGAGCAAGCGCGGGCGGACCACTCTACATTCCTGGACTCTATAAGCAGCGCAACAAGACATTCATCTTCGGCGTTTATGAGGGGCTGCGCATGAGCACCCCCAACAATGGCACGTTCTCCGTTCCAACCGAAAAGATGCACTCCGGAGATTTCTCCGAATGGTACGTTCCCACAGCGGCCTCGGGCATAACGAACACCAATCTAGGCACTGATGCCCTCGGGTATCCGGTCTTGTATCACCAGATCTACGATCCAAGCACGGCCGTCGTCCTGACCACCGGGCAAAGCTATGTGAATCCCTTCACCGGCATGACCGCAACCGCAAGTTGCCCCCAAGTTACCGATCCAAACAATCCGGGGCAATTGTACACACCACCCACTTGCAACTATCGTTTTCCCATTCCGAACAACGATCTGGCCGGCGCACATGTGCTCAACCCGGTAGGCGTCGCGCTCATGTCGTATTATCCAAAGCCGACCGGCGCAGGGTATACCAACAACTACATCGCTGCAGCATCTGCGCCCACTACTTCGGATGAATACATCATTCGTGCCGATCACAACATCACCGACGCGACCCGTATGTATTTCCGTTGGGCCTATAAGTACGAACAGAAAACCAACGCTCCCCAGTATTACGACGCCGGTTACGGTGGCGACGATCCTGGCGGTCCGGGCAACATTCGTCCCAACAATCGGTTCAGTGTCGCAGCCGGATTCAGTCACGTATTCAATGCCACCACAGCCATCAGCGCCAATGCTGGATTCCAGCGCTGGCATCAGGACGGCGTAGACCAGGGATATCCTTTCGACTTCTCTACCATCGGTCTGCAGTCGTTCTTGACCAAGAACTCATCGTTGTTTCCAATCGTGAACAATGACTTCAGTTCTCTTGGTCCAGTTGACGGTTGCGAATGCATTCCGGCCACAAACGTAGGCAGCGTGGGAGCCGATCTAACCAAGACGCTTAAGAAGAACGCCCTCTCGTTCGGATTCATCAATGTAGTCCTTCAGAACAACAATGGATTTAACCCTGCCGATACGACGTTCAAGTTTAACGCCGGCGACTCAGGCGATCTACTCAACGTAAGTGGCGCGACTCTTCCTAACACTGGTTCCGGCTTGGCCGGAATGATGATGGGGCACCTGAGCGGCGGCAGTACGGCTAACAATCTCGGCACCGCGCCGCAGGAAAAATACACGGGCTTCTACGCGCAGGATGACGTTAAACTTACCAGGAACCTGACCGTCAACCTCGGGATCCGCTGGGAGTTCCAAAGCCCCTGGACGGAGCGGCACAATCGCCTGGCGTTTTTCGACTATAACGCCCAAAATCCAATCGGCGGTGGCGCTGTCGGTGAAGAAGTCTATGTCGGGGGCAATAACTCACGGCACCAGAACGCTACTAACTTCAGAAACTTTGCACCGCGCATCGGCTTTAGCGATCAGGTTTTGCCAAGGCTGGTCGTTCGTGGTGGATACGGCATCTTCTATCCGCCGTCGCAGTTTACCGGTACCATGGCTAACCCGGGGTATGGTCAAACCACCCCGATTCCAGGGCTCTCAAACAATGGCCTCACTCTGGGTCCGAGTCTGAGCAATCCATTTCCAAACGGACTGATTACGCCCGTCGGGAACGCCAAGGGATCTCTCACAGATGTTGGATATAACGCCAGCACTGGTGTCCCCTACGTCCGTGATTCTCCGACACTGCAAGAGTACTCGTTGGGCGTTCAATATGCATTTACACCGAACGATGTGCTCACCGCCAGCTATGTCGGCAACCACGGAACTCACATGTTGACCGATGGTGTAAACCGCAGCGCAGTGAACCCAGCACTCGTTGTTCCGGGTAACACCCTCTCATCGCAGTTTGTACCCAACCCATACTATGGCCTGATCACATCGAGCGGATGCAATAACAGTCTTGCCGCGGCGACTATCCCGTTGGGTAACTCGCTGCAACCCTACTCCGAGTATTGCAACGTGACTGAAGGCGAAGCTCCTGAGGGCGACTCGATGTACAACGCACTGCAGACTGACTTCAATCACCGCTATCACAGCGGACTCAACGTACTCGTCTCCTACACCTTCTCTAAGTTCCTCGATGATACCGGCGGAACCGCTGATTGGGCGTATGTCGGCAACGACGGCAGCAGCTACAGAAACCCCTACAACCTGAAGATGGACAAGTCCGTCGACGGCAGCAACATCAAGCACAGCCTGGTCGTGAACTATTCCTACGAACTGCCTTTCGGCAAGAAGGGCAAGTTTGCCAATCATGTCAACACAGCAACGGATGCAATCATTGGTGGATGGCAGATTACCGGCATCACCAGCGCCAAGTCCGGCTTCCCATTGCACGTCTGGAATAACGGAGTCGTCGATCCCTTCCAGGGAAATGCATTCGCCGATGAAGTTGCCAGTCCCAAACTCAAATCCGGAAGAAGCTACAAACAGTGGTTCAACACGGCAGCGTTCGTGGGCTCCAAAGAGTGGACCTACGGTACAGCCAGCCGCTACCAGGCCGATCTTCTCGCGCCCGGATACGTCAATTTCGATGCGTCAATTCAGAAGATATGGGTTCTGCCGCTCGAGAAGCTCAAGCTTCAAGGTCGCGCGGATTTCTTCAACGCATTCAACCACACAAACCTCTATGCGCCTAACACAAACGTTCAAGGCTCGTCTGAAGGACAGATCACAAACGCCGCGGATAACCGCCAGATACAGGGTGGAGTTAAAATCCTCTGGTAAGTTGGTGAACTGATGCAATCACTTCTTCGGCGCGTCGTACTCTTCATGCTCTTTCTCTCAGTTCTTGCAGCCTGCCCAACGAATGGGCAGGCGCAGGATCTCGATAAGTTGCTGACGAGTGCGCGCGCCGCGGAATCAACTGGCGATTATGCGGGTGCTGCGAAGTACTATAGCCGCGCTACCGTTCTCGCTCCAACTTCCGCAGAGCTTTGGGCCAATCGAGGAATCGACGAGTATCTAGCCGACAACTTCGATGTATCTGCAGCAAGTTTGAAACATGCACTGCAAATAAATCCCAATCTATTTGCTCCTCTGCTTTTTCTCGGCAAGACCTACATCGAGGCAAGCAAGCCGGCGCAGGCTCTGCCCTACCTAAACCACGCGCATAGTGAGCGGCCGAACGATCCTGAAGTTCTTCTCAGCATTGGCAAAGCAAACGCTCTGTTGAATCGGCAAAAGCAGGCGGCCGTGGTATACGCGGGAGCCACGCGGGTATCGCCGGAAAATGCACAAGCCTGGCTTGGCCTGGGCGCAGCATCACTTGAAATCATTGCAGAAGACGGCCGCACACTTGCTACGTCTGGGGCGCATTCGGCTTGGGCCCGTGCTCTGTTTGCCGATGAACTATTTGCCCAAGGCAGACCACTTGAAGCATCAGAGACCTACAAATCTGTTCTGAATGACGCCTCACCTGCGGAGAAGGCCACCTTCGCTTTCATCCTGGACTTGATGCAATCCCATCCTGATTTATTCCCGGTACCGCAGGCCTCTCACGAGGCTCTCGAGCGACTCAGCGCGCAACTCAATGCTGACCAGACCAAGGCAGTTCTCTCGCCATGTGCTTCCACGGATCAGAAACGTCAGTCGACTCCGCAACCGATGGTCGACGCAGCTTGCGCATTCCAGAGCGGCGACTACGAGCGCAGCGCGGCACAGGCATGGCGAGCGCTCAAGCAGTCTCCGCAAAGTGCCGAAGCACTGTATTGGTCGGTGAAGGCCGACGAGCGCGTTGTGGTGACGGCACTATCGCAATTCGAAGAACTGGCTCCCAAGTCTCCCACAAATTATGACCTTGTGGGCGACCTCTACCGCGATCAGCGCAATGCGGATAATGCGCTCGTAGAATACAAAAAAGCCTTGGCCATCGATAGCCACGATCCAGCGGCGCTCATGGGCTCTGCAGCCGCCTATCTCTCGCTCAACAACTTTGAGCGGGCCGCCTCAATGGACCAGGCCGCCCTCGATGATCGTCCACTCGATCCGCAATTGAATTTGCTCATGGCAGAGATCCTGATAGGGAGAAACCACATTGACGATGCCAAACCATTTCTAGCAAAATGCCTTACCGCTCCGCCAGAACAGCAGCCTAGAGCACATTACCTTTTGGGTCGCGTAGCGATGGAGGACGGCGATAAGCAAGAGGCGATCCGTCAGTTTGAACTCGCATCGCCCGGCGATAAAGATGGTCGAACCCATTACATGCTTGCGCGCCTTTACAAAGAGACCGGCAAGCCCGCCGAGTCGCAGAGGGCGATGGCTGAGGCCAAAGCTCTCATTCAGAAGCGCGATGCCAATGCTGCCATTGCAATACGAGAAGCGACCTCAACCACTCCATAGAACTTATTGATGAAGAGTCGGAAACTGCGCCCAGGAATCTCATGCCCATTCGTTCATTAATGCGTACTTTCTACTTGCTTCGAGCGGGATTCGTGATTGTGTTATCGGTATTATCGGTGTACTCGCGGGCAGATACTCGGATCGAGCCAGGCACGTTTGCGTTGGCAACAGTTGTTCAGTCGCCATCACTGAGTGGGATCGCTCGCGATGGCGAAGGCAAGCCTTTGATTGGTGTAAGGATCGTGCTGACCCGTGGCGAAGACGCCGCACCTGCTTATCAGACCACCAGCGATTCATCTGGAGAGTATCACTTTGTCGGCATGGACACTGGCAAATATACGCTCGTGGCTGATCTCAGCGGTTATCAAACGAATGGTCCTCTTGCAGTGCAAATTGATTCCGCGTCTACTTCTCTGACCATCGATCTTAAGCTGATGCGAAGCTCCTCGGCACAGGGAAGTCCGCGTCCTAAACCTGAATTCCAGTCAACGGGGATTCGCGGCCTTATCGATCCGGGCGGTTATTCCGCATCGACAAGTAGCGCTTCCTCTGGCCTCTTGCGGGGAATCGCGGACGTCAAGCGGACGGATAATCGCTCTGACATAACGGACGCGAAAGACTGGCCATGTGGACTAGGTGCAGAACTTCAGAGGGCGATTGCCGAGCACCCAGAGCAAGAGGAAGCAAATCGTAAGCTTGGGCAATTCTATGTGGCTCACGGTCAGCCGGCAAAGGCGATTCCGCTCCTCAAACGTGCCTTGCAGATCAACGGATTGGATGCGATTGTCTCGCGCGAACTCGCGATTGCGCACATGCAGGAGGGCGACTTCGAGAGTGCCCGGAAAGTCCTTCTCCCACTCGTTGAGACTCACGCCGATCCAGACCTTCACCAGCTTCTTGCCCGCGCCGATGAGGGCTCCGGAATGTTCTCGCTGGCCGCGCAGGAATACAGGTCAGCCGAGAGCGAAGCGCCAAGCGAGGAAAGCATCTTTGGCGAAGGATATGAACTGATCCTGGCAGGATCGATTACTGATGCAGTGGCCGTTCTTGATGACGGTGTCAAGATGTGCCCTCGATCGATCTCGCTCCGCATCGGCCTGGGTGCTGCACAGTGTTTGCGCGGCAAGACCTCTGAGGGTCTACACAGCTTTCTCGATGCTGCAGACATCGATCCTTCCGATGCTCGACCCTATTCCTTCCTGGCCAACGCGTCAGCTAATCCAAGTGATCAGAGCGATCGAGTAAAGAAGAGCTTTGAGCGCTATTTCGATCGCGAGCCAGACAACGGATCCGCGAGCTTTTTCTATGCTCTGGCGCTATCGAGAGAGAATTCCGCCGCTAATACAGATCGGATCGAAATCCTGCTCAAGCGAGCGCTTCAATTAGATGGCAATCTTGCGAAGGCTCATCTTCTGCTCGCAGAGACCTACGCGAGGCGCAATGATTATGAGCAAGCAGTTCCGGAATTTGAAGCCTCCGTTCGCCTGGCTCAAGATTCCAGTGAAGCACACTATCGCCTCGCCTTGGCATACAGACACATTGGTCGCTCGGAACAGGCCGCGCGCGAAATGCAGCTATTTGAGCTGTCCAAAAAAAGTCAGACAGTGGAGTCGGAAGGGAAGGGAATTGGAGTTGAACTGTTCATCGCCGTGATGGATTCTGCAGGGCGATCTTCAGATGCGGGGAAGCAATGTCCAGCAACTTCGATAACTCAGGAGTCGGTTCCGTGATTCGTGCCGAGCAATAACGCGCGGCCAGATTTAAAGATTTAGTCCACCACTTTACAACGCTCGTCGAAATCTACCAATACTGTGTCGCAACGATATTTTCCTTGTCGAGAGCCTGGTTCAAAACCTTAACGTTAAGCACAACCTGCATATTCATTTTCTGCCAACCCGCAGGAGCATTTGGCACCAGCTCTTCCATCTCGCGTGGCGTCGTAATGAACTCAGCGGCTGCCTCAGTGCCGACATCGCCGATGCCTGCCGCGCTAATGAGCACCTGCCCTGTTTTCGGATCGAGCAGGCGAGTGATGACTGCGTAATCATCCTGTACTTCGCCATTGGGCAGCTTGGTAATTGCCCAACCATGCGTCTTGCCCCAGGTGTCTTCAATGTGGTCGCCTTCTTTGAAGACGAAGCGCAAATGACGCGTGATGTTCATTGTCCAGGTGTTGTTGAACGCACCGATAAGAATGGTGGGCGAGTTCATCAGATCCCCCTTGGCAATGTCTGTGCCGTAGCGTATCTCATACGGACGTTGATAGCGCGTCAACAGGGCGACGACATGGGCGCAGGCATTCGGGTCCGCCGTGGTATTCGTCACGGGGACAAGGTCCGCGGCGTCGATTTTCTTCAACGAAGGAAGATCAACAAAGAATTCGGGACCCTGGTTTTCCAAGTGATGTTCCTTGCGATAACGATCGAGAAAACTCTCTGACAATCTATACACAGCGTTCGCGCCGCCATAGATCAAGGCCGGTTTCGTGCTGCCGAGAACGGGGGCCCAAAACTGCTCCAACGTGGTCGGCGAATGACGGAACGCTCGCGGAACCGCTATTACGGATAGGACTATGGCGATCAAAGCGATCGCGATCCAGAGAAATCTATAGCGAAAATGCCGCAGGCCAATCTTGCGCTGCCTTTCAACCACCGGCAACAACGTATTTGCCGTCTGCACAGGCACAGTCTCGACCAGCACAGTCACTGGTTCGACTGATGGAACGATGTGCTCTTGTGGAATGACCTCGAACGCCGCAACATAAGAACCAGATGGAATCTCAATCCGCACCCTGGTACTGGCGTGGGCCGCGTTTTGGTAATACTGAGCTAACCGCTTGCGAATATCGGCGGCTCGCACGCGCACCACCGGGTCGTCGCTCGTGTCATAGTCGCTGCGTTTTCCAAAGACCTCAATGCCGATTACACGTTCACGCAGAGACTCGCGCTCATGTTTGAGCGTCTTCTCGACAACGTAGCGAAGCATATCCTGGCATTGCTTGCTGGTACAGAAGGGTGTGCTATGAAGTATGTCCTCCATGGCGCTGCGAATCATGGCTGGCTCGACATCGACTACTGCCTGGTCGGTTTGCTTCGCGTCCTCATGAGGTGCCATGTTGAGTCATCCGCCATTGAACGAACTAGTGTTGATCACCGGTCCGCCGCGCGCCCCACTAGGTTCATCTTCATTGAAGCTTGCATACAACGCGGAGGAACTCCGGAGAAGAAGCTTTCGAGGAGAAGCGAGCAAGGTATTTTTCGGACACCTCATTATAGACATCCGTGGGAGCCCGCAGCAAGGGTGCGGGCGGCGTACTGGGCTCCGTCCGGCGTCGGCACAAGGTAAGCTACCGATGCGCATTGCCTTAATGGAATGAATGATTTGCGCCAAAAATGAAACCTCGATACTGTATCGTACCTTGTCCTTCTAAGCGCGACGACGTTCTATAGACTAGATTCCTTGTTGAGCTGCGCCGCGTTGATCAAAAGTGTGCAGAGCAAGGAGTGTGCTTGTAACTGTGCGAGGAGATTGATGCGAGTCAGAGCAGTAGAAGACGAATGCCAGAGAACGAAACATAATACCTTGACCTTGGGACGCCTGTTCCTGGCGCTCATCGTTGCGCCTTGCGCACTTGCGCAGCAGAATCCCACCTACGCTTCGTCTGTTGAGGAAGCAAAACAAGAGGCAACCGGAGTCAACATTCGCTTGACCACCGGTACGCTTCGCATCACGCCGTGCAGGTCGAACGTTGCGCGAATTACTTATTACACCGGCGCGAACGTTCCCAATCTCTCCAACCCATTCCTCTTGGAATCCGGTTGCGAATCGCCCTCATTCACCTTGCAAGACGATCCCAAAGCAGTGATCGTTCATATGCCGAACCTCACGGTTAAAGTGGATCGCGCCAGTGCCGCCGTGCGCTTCGAGACCACCGATGGCGTCGAACTGCTGCATGAGGCGGATTTCCCGCAACCCCGGCAGATAAAGCCTGTCGTGACGGACGGAGAGACAACGAATCGCGCATCGGTGTGGTTTGCCCTGACACCTGAAGAAAGATTCTACGGCCTAGGGCAACATCAAAATGGACTGCTCAACCAACGCAACCTCGAAATGGAATTGTCACAGGACAACACCAACATTTCAATTCCGTTTTTCCTGTCGTCCAAGGGCTATGGCGTCTTGTGGAACAATGCTTCGGTCACTCGTTGGAACAATCGTTTCCAGCCGGTGTTGAACGTAAGTTCGAACGTGGCAGATGCCATCGATTACTTCTTCGTGAACGGCCCGAGTTTCGACAGTATCATCGCCGACTATCGCAAGCTGACGGGCGATGCGCCTCTCTTTCCGCTCTGGGCCTACGGATATTGGCAATCAAAATTCCCTTACGGCAGCCAAAGCGAACTCCTAGGCGTTGCGGAAAAATATCGCAGCCTTCATATCCCTCTCGATAACATCGTGCTCGATGAAGGGTGGGAGACGGTGCTGGGATCGCACATCTTCAACGACCAGTTTCCCGACCCGCGTGCCATGGTGAAAAAACTTCATGACGACCATCTCCACATCATGGTGTCTATCTGGCCTGTGTATCCGCCGGGCAGCGCAAACTTCGACAGCCTGTTGGAAGACGGTCTTTTCGTCGGCGAAGGTGTTGACCATATCGCTCCCTGGGTTCCCGGTACGCGGCTGTACGACGCATTCAGCAAGAAGGGGCGCGAGACTTACTGGCAGCAGGCGAAAGATGCGCTCTTCAACATCGGCGTCGATGCCTTCTGGCTTGATTCATCAGAACCCTCCGATGCGTTTGGTGAGGAGCAGGGTTTGTTGATTGCCGGTGCACACACCGCGATGGGCAACGGTTCTCGATACGCAAACCTTTTTCCCTTCATGACGACGAGTGCTATCTACGACGGTCAAAGAAGCGTCACAGACCGCAAGCGCGTGTTTATCCTCACCCGTTCCTCCTTCGTGGGTATGCAACACCACGCAGCTGTTGCCTGGTCTGGCGACATTGCCACGAACTTCCTGACACTTAAGCGGGAGATCCCGGCCGGCTTGAATTACGCAATGACCGGGCTGCCCTATTGGACTACTGATATTGGTGGCTTTCTTGGGGGAGATACAAGCGACCCAGCTTATCAGGAAGTCTTTGTACGATGGTTTCAATACGGCTCGTTCTGCCCTATCTTTCGCGTTCATGGGACAAGGATCAATCGTCAAAATGAACTCTGGTCTTACGGAGAGAATGCACAAAAGATTCTCACCCTTTACGACCGTCTTCGCTACAGATTGTTGCCTTACACCTACGCGCTTGCAGGCCGCACCACGACCGAAGGGTACACTCCCATGCGTGCCCTGGCATTTGACTTTCGGCAAGATCAGAAGGTCCTCGATATCAACGATCAGTTCATGTATGGACCTTCGATTCTCGTAGCTCCCGTCACCGAAGCCGGCGCCAGTTCGCGTCGTGTTTACCTGCCTTCCGGCGCCGATTGGTACGATTTCTGGACCGGAGAAAAGTCAACAGGTGGGCACGAAGTCAACCGGAGAACACCGCTCGACATCATGCCGCTCTACGTTCGCGCAGGGTCGATTCTCCCCATGGCACCTGAGTCGGAATACAGCAATCAACATCCGGACGCGCCTGTCGAGTTGCGTGTTTACCCTGGGCATGACGCCGCTTTTAAGCTCTATGAGGATGACGGCACGACTTACGATTATGAGAAGGGTTTATCTGCGTGGATTCCCATCAATTGGAACGATAAGATGAAGGTACTCACCATCGGCGCGCGAGAGGGACATTATCCCGGCATGGCGGCAAATCGTAAGTTCTCAATTACGATGGTCGACTCTACGCACGGATTAGGTGAGGCCGTTGCCCAACCGATTCGCCGCGTTCAGTATGATGGAACGTCGCAGCAAATCTCTCTCTTACCGAAGTAGGATATGCTTGAACGCAACATCACAAGCACGGCACTAGCATCAGGGGTCTAAAGCGGCAGAAGGAGATTCTTCTTTCTGCCGCTTCACTGCGAGGAAGTCTTGAATCAGTCGCACGGAAATGGAACTACAACTCGTCGTTCGCTGCTTCAGAATGCCGCAATTGGTGTGGCTGCTGCAATGGCTGCACCCGCATTTGGAAGCGTGAGCAAAGACAGCGTCAATGTTGAATCCGCCTCGTCGAGCTTTGCAAATCTTCTCGATCATCCAACGTCTGTAACGGTCTTTCTCGAAGACAAAGGCATCGCTAAGCTCGATCGCGTCGGAGATACTTGGCGGGGTGGCTCCTGTACTGTTGATACGGCACACACCGCGCGCGGTTTATCACTCAATCTCATTGCCCCTTCTGAATCCGTGCTGAGAGTGCATCTGCGTTGGCGAGTAGCGTTACCGGCTACAAACTTGCGCGTTCTCGGCGACGCCTGGGAGCGGAGCTATGGCAATTTGGGCTGGTGCGAAGTGGTTCCAGAGCGCCCGTTGCCATGGTACTTTCTAACCTTTGATGGAGTGAGAACTCACGGCTATGGCGTTGCCGTCGGCGCCGCTTCGTTGGCCTTCTGGCAATGCGACCCCGAAGGCATTTCTTTGTGGCTCGATGTTCGCAATGGAGGCAAAGGCGTCGTACTCGGCGCGCGCACACTTCCCCTTGCCACGGTCATCATTCGCGCAGGTCAAGACGGTGAATCTCCTTTTATTGCCGCAAGAGCTTTCTGCAAACTTCTCTCTCCATCGCCCAAGCTCTCGGCCGGGCCCATTTATGGCAGCAACGACTGGTACTACGCCTACGGCAACAACACGCCGGAGGGGATTCTGCGCGATGCCTCGCTGGTGGCCGAACTTGCACCCAGTGGAGGGGCGCGTCCGTTCACAATTATCGATGCGGGCTGGGAAGATAAAGCAAAATTCCCCGACATGGCTGGCCTGGCCGAGGGTATTCGCAAGAAAGGCGTTCGGCCCGGCATTTGGATTCGTCCTACTCAGCCAGTGGGAAAGCCCGATCCTTCGCTGCTCTTACCCGCGCGTCGATTCGTGTCTCAGACAGACGCAGAACAAAACCCATCGTACGATCCCACCATTCCTGAAGCCCTCGATAAAGCTCTTGAGAAGGTCCGTCAAGTCAAAGCTTATAAGTTCGAACTTATCAAGCATGACTTTTCAACCTTCGACCTTCTTGGCCAATGGGGTTTTTCCATGAAGGCCGAACCGACGGTGCCGGGGTGGAATTTTCATGACCGCAGCCGAACCTCAGCGGAGATCATTCGAGCTTTCTACCTGGCCATCAGCGATGTCGCCGGCGACTCCGTCGTTATCGGCTGCAACACCATCGGGCACTTGGGTGCTGGCATTTTCGATGCGCAAAGAGTTGGTGATGACGTGAGCGGCAAGGTATGGGAGAGAACGAGAAGGATGGGCATAAACACGCTAGCATTCCGTCTCTCCCAGCATCGCGCGTTCTTCGCCGCAGATGCCGACTGCGTACCTTTCACGTCCCACATTCCTTCGGAACTGACACGTCAATGGCTCGATGTTGTCGCCAGGAGCGGCACCGTGTTGCTCATCTCTCCAGAGCCCGGTGCTGTAGGTCCAGAGATGAGAGCCGCGATCCAATCCGCATTTGCGATGGCGGCAAAGGGCGGAGATAATCTGGAGCCAGTCGACTGGCTCGAATCACGCACTCCGTATCGATGGCGAACCAATGCTTCATCGGACGAAACTTACGACTGGCTTCAGCCTGAAGGAGCGTTTCCGTTCGAAGTCTGAGCCTTCTCATCATCGATCAGAGCCGTCGCTTATTAGTCCCTCACCGCCCTCACCGGTTGCAGCGACCCGCTTAAGTTGAAACTGGGTGCCCCATCCATCGAGCACCTTTGCTCGATGGGTGGGAGACCACAAAGGCTTGCCGTCGACCCTCGGGTTTTTGCTTCGTCCAGTGCTTGTTTCTAGGCTATGAAGGATGCCGCTCGTTCGCGCTTCCACCGGATAGCGAGTAACAAGATGGCCGAAAGAGCGCTGACTATCCAGCCCGCCGTTTGATCCAGTGTGTGCGCGTACTCAATATCAATCTCTGAATTCCCGCTCCGAATCGGCACGGTAATAAGTCCGTCC